>Ga0209130_1000787_pt1 | contig 27285 bp, 22 predicted proteins | sample AraplaMF_Cvi_mLB_FD_184264 | JGI IMG/M metagenome (GOLD analysis project Ga0209130, IMG submission 184264) | Arabidopsis root microbial communities from the University of North Carolina, USA - plate scrape MF_Cvi_mLB (SPAdes) (version 2) | ecosystem: Host-associated > Plants > Roots > Endosphere...
CAGGTTCATTTTGAATACTGTGCCACTTCCTGCAAGCTTTATGCTTGAAAGATAGAATGAGGGACTTCGTTTATATACGGGTGCATAACTTGTACGTAAAAATCCCTCTTTCTCAATATGAAAAGAGGGATTTTTTATTTTTCATTTCCCTCATCATCATCCAAACTTAATTATTTAGGAGGAAAATCAAATGAAAAAGAAGTTTGTACCCGGTATTGCATCAGTTGTAGGAGTAAGTATTTTATTAGCTGGTTGCGGTAGTTATAAAAACGAAGCTAGCGGAGCAAATGCAAAAGACGAGGCACCTAGTAAACAGGTTTTAAACTTATCTTCACCTTCTGAAATACGAACAATGGATACAGCTCGTGCTACAGATACTGATTCTGGTCAAGTAATGAGAAACGTATTTGAAGGTTTGTATAATCTTGGTGAAGGTAACAAACCTGTCCCTGGCGTTGCAAAATCTCATGAAGTAAATGGCGATAAAACGAAGTACACATTCCATTTACGAGATTCAAAATGGTCAAACGGCACTCCTGTTACCGCGAAAGATTTTGTCTTCGCTTGGCAAAGAGCTGTCGATCCAGCAACAGCCTCTGAATATGCATTTCTATTCTTTGATATTAAAAACGCAACAAAAATTAACAACAAAGAGCTTCCAGCCGATCAACTTGGTGTAAAAGCAGTTGATGACCATACGTTTGAGGTAGAATTAGAGCGTCCTGTTCCGTACTTTATTAGCTTAACGGCGTTCCCAACATTTTTACCAATTAACGAGGAATTCTTTAAAGCACAAGGTGATAAGTACGCTTTAGAAGATAATACAATTTTGTATAACGGAGCTTTTACACTAAGTGATTGGAAGCACGAACAAAGCTTTAAATTTAAGAAAAACCCTACCTATTGGGATAAAGATAATGTCAAACTCGAAGAAATCAATTTCAACGTTGTGAAAGAGAAATCAACAGAAGTAAATTTATTCGAATCCAAACAATTAGACCGTATAAAACTAACATCTGATTTCGTTGATAAATATAAAAAGGATACTAACTTCAAAGAACGTCCGAATGTAGGGGTACAGTTTTTACGTATGAATCAACAAAACAAAGTACTTCAAAACGTTTCTGCACGCCAAGCAATCGATCAAACAATTGATCGAAAATCCTTTGTAAATACGTTATTAAATGATGGCTCTACACCAACCTTTAGTCTCGTGCCGAAAAACTTTGCAAAAGGTCCTGATGGAAAAGACTTCCGTACTACAAACGGCGATTTAACAAAAGTTGATACGAAATCTGCACAAGAATTATGGAAAAAAGCAAAAAAAGAACTAGGTTCTGAAAAGATAACATTAGAATTATTAACAAGTGACGGTGACCTTGAGAAGAAGACTGGTGAGTTCCTAAAAGGACAATTAGAAAAGAATTTAGAGGGCTTAACAGTAAATATAAAACCGCAACCACGTAAACAACAAGTTTCACTCTTACTAAAAGGCGACTACGAAATCGGAATTGATGGCTGGAGCCCTGATTTTGCTGATCCAATTACATTCCTTGAATTGTTTACAACGAATAACCCTTACAACTTAGATCATTACTCTAATAAAGAGTTCGATGAAACAATTGAGAAAGTTAAAACGACTTTAGCTGGTGATGAAAAAGCTCGCTGGGAAGCATTACTAGCATCCGAGAAAATATTATTTAAAGACTCTGTTATCGCTCCTCTTTACCAAAAAGGCGAATCTTATTTAGAGAAATCTTATGTAAAAGGCATTGTACAAGTAGACTTTGCTGGTCAATTAAACTTCAAATGGGCAAAAATTGAAAAATAAAGTGAAACTTTAAACAGCGTATTCCCACCAACCCCCATTGTTTTTTTGGCAAAATATACTAAAAGTAGATTCCTTAATATGAGTGAATCTACTTTTTTAATATATTATTCCAAGAAATTAACACTTTATTTTTATTATTAACATATAGTTCTTTCTGGTGTTAATATTCTAAATAATCAAAGAAACGAAATATTTAACCATCAAAATATAATGTCTACTACGTTGAAACATATAACGATAAATTATAGTTCAACATGTATATACATATAGAACACATGATTACCTATAAACAAATACTCATACTAGGTTTTATCTCTTTCTATAGCTACTTCAAGACATGGACATTATGACGTTACGAACAACACATTTAGGGAGGAAAGAACAATGAAGAAAAAAGTTGTACCTGTTGTTGCATCTGTTTTAGGGGCAAGTCTACTACTAACTGCTTGTGGGGGAAATAAAGATAATGCGAGCGGAGCGAAAGCAAACGATAAAGCACCTGATAAACAAGCGATTAACTTATCATTTGCTTCAGAAATTCCAACAATGGATGTTGCAAAGGCAACAGACGGGGAATCCATGAATGTAATGCGAAATGTTTTTGAAGGTTTATATGCAATGGGAGAAGATAATAAACCAATTCCTGGTGTTGCTGAGTCGGTTGACGTTAGTCCTGATAAAACAAAATATACATTCCACCTGCGTGATTCAAAATGGTCAAACGGTACTCCTGTAACAGCAAAAGACTTTGTCTTCGCTTGGCAACGTGCCGTAAGCCCTGAAACAGCAGCTGAATATGCATTCTTATTCTTCGATATACAGAATGCAAAACAAATAAACCAAAAACAATTACCAGTTGATCAATTAGGCATCAAAGCTCTTGATGACAAAACTTTAGAAGTACAACTAGATCGCCCTGTTCCCTACTTCTTAAGCTTAACGACATTCTCAACATTCTTACCAATTAATGAAGATTACTTAAAATCCCAAGGTGATAAATATGGTTTAGAAACAAATCATTTAATTTACAACGGTGCCTTCACATTAGATAACTGGAAACATGAACAAAGCTTCCAATTGAAGAAGAACCCTAACTATTGGGATGCTAAAACTGTAAAATTAGAAGAAATCAACTTCAATGTCGTTAAAGATAAGTCTACAGAAGTTAACTTATATGATTCAGGACAAATTGACCGTGTTGCTTTAACTGCGGAGTTTGTTGATAAGTATAAGAACGATTCAAACTTCAAGGAACGCGCTGAAGTCGGTATCCAATTCTTACGACTAAATCAGAAAAATGCAGTATTAAAAAATCAACATGCACGCCTCGCTATTAACGGAGCAATGAATAAAAAAGCGTACGTAGAAACAATTTTAAATAACGGTGCAATCCCAGCAGAAGGAATGGTTCCTGCGAAATTCGCAAAAAGTCCAGACGGTAATGACTTCCGTAAAGAGAATGGAAATCTAGTCAAAGATGATGTGAAATCCGCAAAAGAAAACTGGAAAAAAGCGAAACAAGAACTTGGTACTGACAAAGTAACAATTGAACTATTAACAAGTGATAATGCTTTAGCTAAGAAAACTGGTGAATATTTAAAAGGTGAATTAGAAAAGAATCTAGATGGATTAACAGTGAATTTAAAACCTCAACCACGTAAACAACAATTAAAACTACTATTAAGTGGTGATTACGAAATCGGAATCGATGGCTGGGGCCCTGACTTCGCGGATCCTATTACATTCTTAGATCTATTCACAACAGATAGTGCTTATAACTTCGATAAATACTCTAACAAAGAGTACGACGAGCTTATTCGTAAAGTAAAAACTGATTTAGCTGGTGATGAAAAAGGTCGCTTTGAAGCAATGAAGCAAACTGAAAAAATTCTATTACAAGACGGTGCTGTCGCTCCTTTATACCAACAAGGCCGTTCTTACTTACAACGCGGATTTATTAAAGGACTTGTAACAACTGATTTCGGCGGTGAATTTAACTACAAGTGGACAGAAGTTGCAAAATAATAAAATAAAAAAGGTATCCTTCGTGGGGTACCTTTTTTATTTTATACTTCTTTAACTACATGACTTTTTCTCTTTACTATTCCTTTTATAGATACAGTAACCACTGCTACCACTTGTGTAACTAATATAATGACTAATAATGAAATAATATTTTTCTCTAAACTAACCCCCAAAAATATTATTGTGTAATAACCATTCGCTGCATATGTTGCGGGAAATAATTCGCCGATTGTTTGAAATGCCTATATACATACAAATTTTTTCAATTTAATTAATACATAAGCATGTGTCCCCCCTTAAGTAAATAATTTATTTGGTTTATACATAATTACATGAAATTGGGAAAAACTTGTATAGAACAAATTTACATAAGGAGGAATTTATAATGAGAATTTTACTATCAGCTTTATTAGCTCTTATGCTAGTACCTGCATTAACAGGATGTAAAGCTCCTGCAAAAGAAGACACAACTTCTAATAAAAAGACTACAGAAGAGGCAAAAAACGAAGCTCCTGCTGATTTAAAGCTAAATTTCAATGAATTTGATTTAAAAGCGGACTATCAGGATACAAAGAAAGACTACGAAGCTGATTATAAAAATGTAGCAGCCGATAAAAAAATGGAAGCAAAAGTTGAAGACCATAAAGCAGATGTAAAATTAACAGGTGATGAAGCTATTACAAAATTAAGCCCTCTTCTACAAGAATTAAAATTTGATAAAAACACACCCGATCAAGAAGTAATTGATCAAGTAGTAAATGTGTTCAAACTTGATAAAGACTACCAAAAATTTGATTTAGAAGTTGTCTTCTCTGATGGAACGAAGAAAGAATATAAAAGAGAAATAAAATAAAGAAGTAGGCGGTTGCCTACTTCTTTATTTTTGCATATCTTAGTTCTGGACTAGACCCGATAATGAATTGGACGCCAGATACTGATGATTTTTGCAAATACGAAGAACTTGGGAAAATAATTGGGATTAATGGTGTATCATCAAACATAATATCTTCTGCTTTATGCAATAAGTCAAAACGCTTATCTTCGTTTTGTTCAACTTCTGCTTCTTTTACTAAAGCGTCAAATTCTTTATTATGCCATTTCGCATAGTTGTTTGGACCATCACCTGCATATAAATCTAGTTTAGTAATTGGATCTAATAGAGAGCCGCCCCATCCCATATAAGCTAATTGGAAATCACTTTGCTTATATGTATCAATGTAGCTCTTCCACTCTTTATTTTCTAATTTAATATCTACACCAAGATTTTTCTTAAACATTTCTTGCATTGCTTCTGCTACTTTTTTATGTTGTGTATCTGTAGTGAATTTTAATGTTACTTCAGGTAATGTGGACCAACCTTGCTCTTTCATGCCCTCTTCTAATAATTTTTTCGCTTCTGTTGGATCAAATTTTACGTAATCACCTTTTTCTTTACGGAAATCACGACCACCTTGTGTTTTTGCTCCTTCTGGAACGAATGCATATGCTTCTTGTGCGTTATTTTTATACAGTTTTTCAACGATAAACTTACGATCAACCGCTAATGAAAATGCTTTACGTACTTTTGCATTTGTAAACGGCTCTTTTTCTACGTTAAACGAATAAATATAAGATGAAAATCCTGCAACACGCTTATATTCTTTGTTTCCTTTTTCTTTTTCAATCATCTCTTGTGGTAAACCACTTAGTAAATCTAATTCTTTTGACTTGTACAATTGGTACGCTGTTTTAGAATCTGGAATAATACGAAACTCAATTTCTTTTAATGTTACCTTTTTATCATAGTATTCTTTATTTTTTTGTACTGTAATAGCTTGGTTATGCTTCCATTCTTTTAACGTGAATGGTCCGTTCGTAATTAACTCTTTTGGATCTGTTTTTAATTTATTATTATCATCAATTGATTTTTTAGATAATGGAATAAATAATGAACTTGCTAATTTTTGTTTAATAGAAGCAACTGGGTGCTCAAGTGTTACCTTTAATGTTTGAGGATCAACGACTTGAATGCCAACTCGTCCTTCTTCACCTTTTCCAGTATTATATGCCTCTGCTCCTTTAATAAAATACATTTCTGTCGCATTCATAGAACCTGTTTTTGGGTTTAATAATCGCTTCCATGCGAACTCAAAATCATTTGCTGTAATAGGAGAACCATCTGACCATTTAATATCTTTCTTTAAATGAATTGTATATTCAGTTCCATCAGCATTTACTTCTTCTTTCTCTGCCAATTCATTTTGATATTTCCCATCACTATCTTGCGTATATAAACTTGAGAACAACTGTCCAATTATGTAACCTGACGTGCTATCTGTCGCAATGGCAGAATCAAGCGTATATGGATCACTACCAATATTCGTTACTAATCGATCTCCCTCTCCCTTACCAGCACTCGCCTTTTGCGTCTCTTTCTTACCGCAAGCGACAGAAGTAATTGCTAAAACAGTCATAATGACAAACAGTAAAAACTTCTTCATCCTACATTCTCCTTTAACCTGAAATTTTTGGTGTTGATGCTAATAATGTTTTTGTATAAGAATGTTGTGGATTACGGAACACTTCGTCCGTATTTCCAAATTCAACAAGTTCTCCTTTATATAGGACAGCCACTTTTTCACATAAATAGTGAACCATCGATAAATCATGTGCGATAAATAAATATGTATAGCCTTGTTCCTTTTGAATCTTTTGCAGCAAATGTACAATTTGGATTTGCAGTGAAACATCTAATGCTGAAATTGGTTCATCAAGGATTAAAACTTCTGGCTCACATAATAACGCTCTTGCAATAGCGATACGTTGACGTTGTCCACCGCTAAACTCGTGTGGGTAACGATCAATATATCGTCTATCTAATCCAACACGCTCTAGTGCATCACCTGCGACTTTATCTTTCAATCCTTTATCGCCTAAACCGAATGAAATATAGCCTTCCGTTACAATATCGCGTACTTTCCAGCGCGGATTTAATGCAGCTGTGGAATCTTGAAAAATAAACTGTACTTTCTGTAAGAAATTCCGCTTATTAGCTGACTTCAGCGTGTGAACAACTTGACCGTTATAATCAATTTCACCAGACGTTGGACGCTCGATCCCAGCTATGAGCTTACCAAGTGTTGTTTTTCCAGAACCACTCTCTCCAATAATGCCCAGCGTTGTTCCTTTTGGGATAGAAAGTGATATACCTTTTAACGCTGCGATTTCTTTATTTTTACTTCCATACGCTTTCGTTACTTGCTTTACAGTAATTAAATCTGTCGTCATGAGGCATTCACCCTCTCTTTTGATTTCGCTTTATTATGCTCCAGAATATGCTGCCAGCAATGTGAACTATGCTCCTCAGAATATGTTGTTCTCTCTGGGAAACGATGAATACATTCTTTTATTGCTACAGGACAACGATTCACAAACGGGCATCCAAAACTATTTAACGTTTCAATTGAAGGCGTTGTTCCCTCAATTGCTCTAAGTACCTTTTCTGAATCATCCATATTCGGAATAGCTTGTAATAAACTTTTCGTATACGGATGCTTAGGTGAACCTATTACTTCTTGTATCGTTCCTTTTTCAACAACACGTCCCCCGTACATAACTACTACTCGGTCAGCTACTTCACGTACAAGTGCCAAATCATGAGTAATTAATAAGATACTCGTATTTTGTTTTTCTTTTCTTTCTTTTAACAACTCCATAATTTGCTTTTGAATCGTTACATCTAACGCCGTTGTAGGTTCATCTGCAATAACGAGCTTTGGGTGACAAGCAAATGCAATTGCTAAACAAATACGCTGCCTCATACCTCCGCTCAACTGATACGGGTATTGTTCAAAACGTTTCTCTGCTTCATGTATCCCTAAATCATTTAGTAAGTTAATTGCAATTTCTTTTGCCTCTTTTTTCGATTTCTTTTCATGCTGCACAATTACTTCTGTAATTTGTCTTCCCACCTTCATCGTCGGATTTAAAGATGAAAGCGGGTCTTGAAAGATAAAGGAAATATCTTTCCCGCGAATTTGATTCCATTCTGATTCTTGTAAATTAGTTAATTCCTTTGATTGGAAAGATATATTTCCATCATCAATATGAATCGATTCTTGATTTAAGCCGATAATTGATTGTGCTGTAACACTTTTCCCTGAACCACTTTCTCCGACAAGTGCAACTATTTCACCTTCGTTAATAGAAAAGGAAACATGCTTCACAATTGCTTGCTTACTATTCTCTTTTTCAACGGCTAACGTTACGTTTTCTAAAGATAAGATTTGTGCCATGTTTTTTCTCCTTTCGATTACGTTTTACGATTTTCGGATCAATCGCATCTTGCAAACCATCACCAATCGCATTAAATGCGAACATGATTAGTGCAATCATGATTGCTGGGAAGAAAAGTTGCCACCATTCACCGCTTAGTAATGTCCCGAGTGCATCGTTCGTCATCGTGCCCCAGCTTGCCGCTGGTGATTGTACTCCAAGTCCGATAAAGCTTAAAAATGATTCTGAGAAAATAGCGGCTGGAATTGTAAATGATAAATTTACGATAATAATCCCCGTTAAGTTTGGAATTAAATGCCCATATATAATTTTCATATGAGATGTACCTAATCGCTCTGCTGCGATAACAAATTCTCTTTGTTTTAAAGACAAGACTTGCGCTCTAATGAGACGTGCCATGCCAATCCATCCCGTTAACGCAAGGGCGATTATAATTGTAAAAAGTCCTGGTTTCATAACGATTAATAGTAAAATGACAATTAATAAATATGGGATACCGTATAACACTTCAATCCCTCTTATAATCCACTCATCAATTAACGTTCCAAGACGATTACGCCCTCTCACGTATCCACTAAATCCACCGATAAGTACACCGAGTCCTATATCGAGAGCTGCTGCAACTAACCCAACTGTTAGTGAAATTTTCCCACCAGCCCAAGTACGCGCCCAAATATCTCTCCCTAAATCGTCTGTTCCGAACCAATGCTCACTACTAGGCGGTAAATTAGTTGCTTCTTTTACTTGTTCACTCGCAGTAAATGACGTTAAACTTTCGCCAATAAGTGAGAAAACAATAATTAGTAATAACGTCACTGCCCCTAAAACTGCTATAGGATTTGATATAAACTTGCGAAACACTTCCTTTTTTCGGCTAATCGTTTGCTGATCTTTATTTATAGTTAATTCTTTTTTCTCTTCATTCGTTAATAACTGGTCATTAATTTCATAAGCCCCCATTTAAACATCCTCCTCCTTACGTAATAGAACGAATACGCGGATCAACAATACGATGAATGATATCTGTAATAAAAATACATACAATTAATAGCGAACTATAGAAAATGGTTGTTCCCATAATTACCGGATAATCTCGGTTAAAAATACTATCTACAAAATATTTTCCTAAACCAGGAATTGAAAAGATTTTTTCAATAACGAAAGTTCCTGTTAAAAGTCCTGCCATTAATGGGCCAACAAATGTAAGTACCGGAACAATTGCATTTCGAAGAGCATGTCTTATAATGATTTTCTTAATTGGTATACCTTTCGCTCTCGCTAGCTTAATATAATCACTCTGCAACACTTCAATCATATTAGAGCGAACAAATCTTGTAATAACTGCGATTGGCCCGAGCGCTAATGCGAAAGAAGGTAATACAGTATGCTCAAACGTTCCCCAAGACGCCACTGGTAGTAATTCAAATTGGATGGCGAATACTTGTATAAATAGTGGAGCTAAAATAAAACTAGGAATAGAAATACCGAGAATCGCAAGCAAGCTCACACTATAATCAATCACTTTCCCGTGATATAGCGCGGCAAATGTACCTGCGGCAATTCCGACTAACAATGAAATAACAAATGCTTGTAAACCAATAATTGCTGATGGTCCAAAACCGGTTGTTATAATTTCCGATACACCTTGACCTGTCGATTGAACAGATTCACCAAAATCAAAATGAGCTACCCCATCCAAATAAGCAACATACTGATTCCATAACGGTTCATCAAGGTGATACTTTGCTCTCATGTTTTGTATCACTTCTTCAGGAAAGATTTTCGCATCTGACGAAAATGGATCCCCTGGAATAATATGCATAATTAAAAATGTTACTGTCGTAATAACCCATAGTGTAAATACCATAACCGATAGTTTTTTAACAACATACACTCTAATAACCCCCTAAACTCATAAATTTACTTTGTTTTATTGACGTATCTTTCCCATTACTCCCTTTTCTCTTCTTAAAATACAAAAAGCCTTGATCTTAAAAAATAAGATCAAGGCTTAATAAACAAAGGCCCATCACTTATCTTTCAAGACTTGCTTGCTGGAATTAGCACGGTGTTCTATTACAGAACCCGCTGCTGAGGTGTCATAGGGCCAGTCCCTCTACCTCTCTGGATAAGTAAATTGCTATATTATTATTTGGTTCAAATTGTATATTTTGAATTATAATTCTGAAAAAATGAAAAGTCAATCTAATTGGATATATTTAGAAGAATCAGTTTTTAATGGCGTTATTTCTTAAAATCACTACTTTAACTTATAATAAAGTGAAACTTTAATCAGTGGGGATCTTTGTCCATCCTTCACTGATTATTAGCCCACACCAATCGGGCTGCCCGCAAATAGCGGGATAAAATTAATTACTTTAAAGGAGTTATACGATGGATCCCTTACTTCTAGCCAGCATAGGATTGCCATTAACAATCGTCATACTCTTCATCATCGGCTTCTACAAACTCTTCATTAAGAAAAAACGTATCACTTCTTTTTATACTCCATTCGATAATATCACTGGACAAACAATTTCAGAATTTCACGAAGAACAGAAAGTATTAGTATCCGAGGATGAAGATGGGGATGGTAAGAAGAAAAAATAACCTTGCGCATGCGCAAGGTTATTTTTGGGCCTCTGTTTGAAAACGTTTATAGTATGTCGATGCTGTTGCAAAATTAATTTCTATATCACGAATCAACGAGGAGTCTTCTTCTTCTGCTAACTTCTGCAATTTTTTCATTGATTGTTCTGATTCATTTAAGAAACCAACATATAATTCATGTTCCTGTTCTTTCGACTTCGGAACACGAATTTCTTTACGCATATGATCAATATCTTCTAACATACCCGTTGTTACCTGTTTCACATCTTCCTTATATTTAGCATTAGTTATTTCCTTACCGCCCTTTTCTTTTGCCACTTCAAATAACTGTAACGCTTTATTAATTTCTTTGTTCATTTTCGCATCATACTTTTCATGTACCTCTTGATACACTTTCATATCTTCTGTCTGTTCAGTAGATTGCTCCACCTTTTCTTTCGGTTCTTTCGGTTCTTTCGCTTCTTTATTCCCATTACATCCTGCTAGAAGGAGCATACCTCCCATTACAGCAATACCCAAAACCTTCTTCATCTTTAATTCTCCTTTTATCTACAGCTACTTCTAATTATAGTTTCTTTTATCTCCACTTGTTTTATTATACCGAGAACATCCTAAATTTTGTACTTAAGATGATTCCTTAATATATATACCCACATTTTTGTCACAGTATCGTCACTTTATGCAAGTAACTTTTGCATGAGTTATTTCAAAGAAATGAAAAAAAGAGCTGATTCAAAGAAATGTTTGAATCAGCTCTTTTTTGTTAAGCCTCTAAATTTTGTTTTTGTTGCAGTTCAAACTGCTTTTCACTTCTTTTTGCCATGAATAAATAACATAACACAGCACCAATTTCACAAAGAGCTATAACAACACCCATAGGAAGTGCGGTATTGCTTCCACCAATACCTACTAGCGGCGCTACAAGTGCTCCTGAGATGAACTGTAATAATCCTAGTAAAGCTGATGCTGTTCCTGCAGCCTGTTTTTGATTTCTCATCGCTAATGAGAAGCCAGTTGTTGATACAACCCCAACACTTGATACAACAAGGAATAGCGAGCATAAAACACCGATTAACCCTATTCCTAATACAATTGTAAGTAGTAACGATAGGCCGCCAACAGCCGCAATAATAATACCGGAAACAAATAAAGTCTTCTCATTAACTTTCCCCGCTAATCGGCCAGTAACTTGGCTAGCAATAATAATACCGATACCGTTAATTGCAAAGAACAAACTAAACTGTTGTGGTGATGCCCCATATATATTTTGCAACACGAACGGTGAACCAGAAATATAAGCAAACATTGCAGCTGTTACTAATCCTTGCGACAATGCATACCCCATAAATAAACGATCTTTCAGAAGCTTTCCGTATGTTGCAAGCGTTCCTGATAATCCACCCGTCTCTCTTTCTTCAGGGGGTAATGTTTCACGTAATACGAAAGTAGCTGATATTAACATGAATACACTAATTGCTCCAAGAACGATAAAAACGCCGCGCCATGATGTGAACTGTAATAATTGTCCCCCGATAATCGGTGCCAAAATAGGCGCTGCTCCGTTTACTAACATAAGCAGTGAGAAAAACTTTGTCATTTCAGAACCAGAATACATATCACGTACCATTGCACGTGATATAACGATACCAGCAGATCCTGAAGCACCTTGTAAGAAACGTAAAAGCACTAAACTCCAAATCGATGGTGCAACAGCACAAAGTAAAGAAGAAGCAACATAAATAATAAGAGCGATAATAAGAGGTTTGCGTCTTCCGTAAATATCACTAATTGAACCAACAAATAATTGTCCCACTGAAAGCCCAAGCAGACAAGCTGTCAATGTAAGCTGCGCGAGGGATGCCCCCGTTTGTAAATCATCCGTTAATTTTGGTAAAGAAGGCAAATACATATCAATCGATAATGGCCCAATTGCCGTAAGTGTCCCTAATACAAGAATCATCCATAACCTGTTTGTCTTTACAGGTTTATATACTTCGTGATTAACTCCATTCACTTTTTCTATTCACCCTTTCATATAAATATCGAATCGTAACAATTATAGTTACAACATAAATATACGTCAAGTATACCGTATTTTCCTGTTTAATAATGTAAAAAAAGCGATAGAATCTCTATCGCTTTACTTTTTCAAATTACTATTTGTAAATTTAGATACAGATGCCATCATTTCTCCTGTGTCTAAATATGTGATTTGAATTGGATCTCCTACTTCTGTAAACATTGCATATGGGAATTTCTTCGCTGGTACCATAAATACTTTTTGCTCGTTTTCTAATAGTACGTACACAATCGTATTTTCACCTGATTTTTCTTTATACACACGTTGTACAGTACCTTCTTTTTGCGCTTCTTTCCCATTTGAAGTCGGTCTAAATGAATCACCACTTCCGCTTAGCGCATTTTTATAGTTCTCAAGTGCTTCTTTTTGCGTCGAACCTGACGCAAACACTTTTGCATTAGAAGCATATATAACAGTATGAGCACGTACTAATCCGCCGTCATCAATAACTGGTACAATCCAAGAAGGTTTACCGTATACGTTATAAATAACTGGCATTGTTCCATGCCATTTCTCCCTCTTAAAGGAATTATCTACTACTTCTGTAGCAGCCGAACCGTCCATAATTCCCTTCACTTCTTTTCCGTTATAGTAATACAACTTTCCTGTACGTGCATCAACTAACGAGTAACCGAGAGCAGAATCTACTCCTTCTTTCGGAGAGGTAAAGTCTGTAAAGTAATACAGTTTACCATCCTTTCCGAAGATTGGCGTAACGCCTTCCTTCGTCCCCCACTCAGTCGGAATCTTCATGTCAGTTTGTGAGAATTTCGTATTCCAAAATCCGTGAATATATTTTCCGAAGTACGTATTTAACGTAGATGCTGTTTCATGATTTAATACACCATCAATGAATTTAGGTGCATTCCCTTTATCATATCGTTTCACATCACCTGTTTGTGCATCAACAACGACAACGCCTTCTACTTCAAACCCGGATCTTCCTGAAATAAACTCACCGTATGTCATTGTATAATACGGTTTTCCTTTGTCATCAACTTCAAATTTTGGTTTCCCTTTAAAAATTAAATCTGGCTCCGCTTTTCGAACGACACGTTCTAATTTATTACCGAAAAACATGCTTGGTACATACTTCATTTTATATCCAAGATGTAATTTCGCTTCCGCATCAGGATTTGTACCTGACATTGTTACGTAACCTGGAATTGTTTCCGCTTTACGTGCTTTAAAAAATCCCGAAACTTCTATTGGTGCTACATACAAGGCTTCACCATTTACCATTTGTGGCGTTAATTCCCCTAGCTCAAAATAAGCTACTTTCGGAATATCACCAAATACCTTTTTCATTTTATTTTCCGCTGTTTTAGGCGGAACTGTAAACGGTTGGTCATTTTCAGTAAATGGCTCTGAAATATCTTTCTCTACCTTCACGACCGAATCATATTTCTTTTGCGAGATTACTATATCGTGCAAATAACCAAAATAGCCGTAACTTGCGAGTAAAACAAACATTAGAAGTCCTTTTAACATACCTTCTAATTTCCCTACCTGCTCTTGTGAGAATAAAACAAGCCCAATTAAAATCGCTACTGCAACAGAATAATGAGTAAGAATAGAATCTGCTCGATCATCAATTAGCCAGAAATATTCATAGATTGCAATACCTATCCAAAATAAAACAGGAATAACTAAAATAGATGATTTCTTACCCTTTACAACTTTCTCATTTCCTCCTTTATCCACCGCGCGAATTTTATTACCGCTTCTAGTCCATGGAATCAAAAACAAAGTGAGAATAGCTAAAACTATAAATTTCATCAAAGGCAATGTCCCCTTTTCTTTTGTCTTCCCTTTCAGTATAACAAATAAAGGTTAATCAGGTAAAAATGGGAATAGAAATACTTTTAATTACTTATCACTGCGACTTAGTACAAATCCACTCACTACATATAAAACTGAAGCAATATAAAAGATAGTCCCTATCGTAAAGAAATCCACTAAGTAACCAGTTGCAATTATAGCTCCCCCGCCACCAATTGATGTCCATACATGGTATTTCCCAATTTCGTAACCAGCTTCCTTATGCGCTACCTTTCGTGCTAATGATGTCTTCTCCGTATTGCGCTGCACAGCACCTAAAATACCCATTAAAATTTGGAGAATGTATACGTGCCAAACCTCTGTTGCAATAGGAAAACAAAGCATTAATATAGCCATGGACCAGGCGTATATAATTAATAACTTTCTATCACCTACTCTATCAGAGATTCTTCCAACTAACGGATATACTAGAGCTGAAGTTAAGGCAAATAAACCGTACGCCCAGCCAAATTGCGAGAAGCTATTCCCAACATTTCGAAGCAATAGAATGTAAAAAGGAAATACCATACTTCCCGCCATCATAATTATGCTTTGTGACGCTACAAATCTTCTATATGTCATTTGCTATACTCCTTATAAAATAAATTCACAAATCGTTCCTCTGGGTCTACTTCCTTCTTCTTCTGAAGGAATTCTTCTATACGAGGATATGCTTCCTTTAGTTGCTCTTTTGCCGGATAAGAATAATACGGTAAATAATAACTTCCATTACGCTTTAAAGTAACATCAATCATCTTCTGAATAACCACTTTTGTTTTCTTTATTTCCTCCTCAGAACGCCCTTGATTAATTAAAAACACAAGCGCAAACATATCATCTTTCGCATAAGATAGCACCGCATTCTCATTCTTTTCTACATAGCGGATTGTAATGTTAAGAAGGTTTAATTCCTCTTCATTTAAAACACTTCGTAAATCATCTATATACTCTGCAAAACTATCTATTGGTACAAAGTACTCTTGTAAAACTTCGGTCAAGTTCGGATTATCATATTCCATAAAAGCACTATCAGATCTCATTACATTATTTCGAGTTTCATACTTACCATCTGTACGTTCAAAATAACTTCTTTGTATATCCCAAAATGCATTCTTTCCCCAATCACTATAACGCGATAATCCAAGCAAAAACTTCGGTGCGGCTATAATATTTTCTTCCTTTAATTCGCTGTATTCTCCCAGCTTCTGTTGATCTTCCGCCAATACATAATCCGTCACATACATTTCTTTCAAGAACGACTTTGGTGCAACAGAAATACGCGCTAAATGCATACGTATATTCTCAGCCTTCTTCACCTTCTCCTTAAAATACGAAGAATATTCCTTATAGTCTAGTACCCCCGTATGCGTTTCATATAATTCATCATTAGTTAACTTTAGCGTCACATCTAAAATTACACCAAACAATCCGTATCCCCCAATTACATACGGAAACAAGTCCGCATTTTCTTCTCTACTTACATTACGTACCGTACCATCTGCCATTAACAATCTGAGCGACTCTACTGTATCAATCAATGCTTCATGACGAATATCACGCCCATGTACATTTACACTTAATGAACCACCAACAGTAAAAATATTTTGAGATTGCATCACTTGAACTGCAAGACCATATGGATTGATTTTCTTTTGAATGTCATTCCATGTGACACCGCTTTGTACCCTAATCCTCTTTTTCTCCGGATCAAACTCTAATATTTCATTATAGCCCTTCATATCAAGCATCGTGCCGTTCGGATAATACGTCTGTCCGCCTTGGCTATGTTGCATACCTGCAATAGAAATCTTCTCTCCAGAAACATTTGCATCTTGCACTAATTTTTTTAATGAACTTTCATCCTCAGCATTTTCAACACGTTTAATTTTCGTTGGAAGTAACTTTCCTACATCACTCATAATAGGATGATCCAGTTGCTCTTTGTATGTATATATAGATGTCGCGAGCGACACTGTATACGCTACAATAACAACTGCTATCTTTCTTTTTTTCAAATGGCACTCTCCTCGTTTGAAATTCTAATCTCACTAGTACTTCTCTCTATTTTTATTGTACCTACTTTCTTAAAAGGAAAATACTACACTGTAAAAAAGAACTATCCTTCTTTTACTTACTATGAAGTGAAACCATAAGCATGATTTTAAAAACATTTAAATATGATGTAGAGGAAAATAACTTTATTCAGGAGGTTGCTATGAAAGCAATTATTTGCACAAAATACGGGCCACCTAACGTTCTCAAGCTTCAAAACGTAAAGAAACCTACTCCTAAAAAGAATGAAGTATTAGTTAAGATTCATGCAACAAGTGTAACAACTGGAGATTGTAGAATGCGGAGCTTTTCTAGCCCCCTATTATTTTGGATTCCTATGCGAATTATATTAGGTTTCAGAACACCGAGAAGGCCTATACTCGGTGTAGAATTATCTGGTGAAATTGAAGAAATAGGAACGGATGTAACTCAATTTAAAAAAGGAGACCCAGTCTTTGCATTAACAGGACTGAACGTTGGTGGTTATGCTGAATACACATGTGTGCATGAAAGCGGATTGATAGCATTAAAGCCCCTCAATTTAACATATGAAGAAGCTGCTGTTATTCCTTTTGGTGGCACTTCAGCATTACATTTTTTGAGAAAAGGACATATAAAAAAAGGACAGCAAGTACTTATATATGGCGCTTCCGGATCAGTAGGTACCGCTGCTGTGCAACTTGCTAAATATTTCGGTGCGACTGTTACAGCTGTTTGTAGCAATTCAAATTTTGAACTAGTGAAATCTTTAGGTGCAGATAATGTAATTGATTATACGAAAGAAGATTTTACGCAGCGAGATGAACGCTACGATATTATATTCGATGCAGTTGGAAAAATTAAAAAATCCCATTGCAAGAGCGCATTAACAGCTAACGGTAAATACGTGTCAGTCAACGGAACGATGGCAAAAGTAAGCAAAGAAGATATGCTTCTACTAAAAATGCTAACGGAAGAAGAAAAATTAAAACCAGTTATTGATAAAACTTACCCGCTAGAAGAAATTTCAGAGGCTCATACGTACGTAGAGACCGGACATAAAAAAGGGAATGTTTCCATTACCTTAAAATAAAATATATTCAGAAAATAATGTTGACAATTCTTTTTGTAAGATTTACTATTAATACCATATTTAAAAACTACATACACATACTCTTATCAAGAGTGGCGGAGGGACTGGCCCGATGATGCCCGGCAACCGAGCTTATAACGTATAAGCTAAGGTGCTAATTCCTGCAGAACGATTTTCGTTTTGGAAGATAAGAGAGGAACCTATTTCGTCTATTCGGCACCTCTCTTATTTTTGAGAGGTGCTTTTTATTTTGGAACGTATATTAAGGGGGAATTATAGATGAAAAAGGTATTATTAAGTATTGTAAGTGGAGCTGTATTATTGTTAGGCGCATGTGGTGCTAATTCTGATAAAGAGGTAAAAGCATTAGATGAGAAAAAGATTACCGTTGGTGTAACAGGTGGACCGCATGAACAAATTTTTGAAAAGGTGAAAGAAGTTGCAGCAAAAGATGGTCTCGAAATTGATGTAAAGGTATTTAATGATTATGTAGCTCCAAACGTATCTTTAGATGAAAAAAGCCTCGATGTAAATAGCTATCAAACTAAATCTTATTTAGACGTATTTAAAGCTGAACGCAACATGAAATTAACTGAAGTATTTTCCACAGTAACATTCCCTATGGGTGTATATTCTAAAAGTTTAAAAGATGTAAAAGAATTAAAAGAGGGCGATGCAATCGCTGTCCCAAATGATCCAACAAATGAGCTTCGTGCTTTAAAGCTATTTGAAAAAGCAGGAGTTTTAAAAGTTGATCCAAAAGCTACAGAAAAAGCGACTGCAAAAGATGTAATTGAAAATCCGAAAAATTTAAAGATTGTTGAATTAGAGGCATCTCAATTACCAACGCAGCTAAGTGAAGTAAAAGCAGCTGCAATTAATACAAACTTTGCATTAGGTGCAAAATTAAGCCCCTCGAAAGATTCTATTTTCCGCGAAGGAAAAGATTCACCATATGTGAACTGGGTCGTTGTTCGTACTGAAAATAAAGATGATGCTGTTGTTAATAAATTAAAGAAAGCTTATCAATCTAAAGAAGTAAAAGATTTCATTGAGAAAAAATTCGATGGTTCTGTTTTACCGTCTTGGTAGGAGCTGACTATAATGATTGAATTAAAAAACGTCTCCAAAGTATTTACAACAAAAAAAGGGAATGTTGAGGCTCTTAAATCAACTTCCCTTAAAGTAAAAAAGGGCGAAGTATTTGGAATCATCGGATATAGTGGCGCTGGCAAAAGTACATTAATTCGTTGTGTAAATTTATTAGAAAAACCAACGACAGGAAATATCATTGTAAATGAACAAGATTTAACAACCTTATCGACAAAAGAACTCGCAAAAGCAAGACAAAAGATCGGCATGATTTTTCAAGGATTCAATTTACTTAAAACCGTTACCGTTTATGAAAACATCGCTCTACCCTTACGTCTATCTGGTCTCTCCAAAAATGAAATTGAAAAAAGGGTAGAAAAGTATTTACGTATTGTTGATCTTTTTAATAGAAAAGATGCATATCCAAGCGAATTATCTGGTGGTCAAAAGCAACGTGTAGCGATTGCTCGCGCACTATCTCATGAGCCTGAAGTTTTATTAAGTGATGAAGCAACGAGCGCATTAGATCCGGAAACGACCGATTCTATTCTTGATTTGTTATTAAAAATTAATGAAGAAATTGGGATCACGATTTTACTAATTACACATGAAATGAATGTCATCCAGCGTATTTGTGACCGAGTTGCTGTAATGGAACATGGATCTGTCGTTGAAAGTGGAACGGTGAAGGACATTTTTACAAATCCACAACATGTAACAACGAAGAAATTTGTAAATAGCGCATTTGCAGCTAAAATTCCAGAAGAGGTACAGAAAGAGTTACAAAGCACCGGGGAAATCGTAACACTTTCATTTATAGGAACCGCTTCAGGAGAACCAGCGTTAGCTATCGCTACAAAACGTTTTCAAGTATATCCGAATATTTTATCAGGAAATATTACGCAGTTAAAACATGAAGCATATGGGAAACTGACCGTTCATATGCAAGGTGAAAAAAATGAAGTACACCGTGCCTTATCATTTTTACAAGAACAAGGGATCATCGTAGAAGGAGGTAGAACAGATTATGGGAAACAAGTCCTTTTTGGATAAGTGGGGTAACGTAATATGGGAAGCAACAATTCAAACATTTCAAATGACATCTATTTCACTACTTATCTCTATTCTTATTGCATTACCACTTGGTGTCACACTTGTTTTAACGAGACCTGGTGGACAGCGAGAAAATAAAATTATCTATCCTATTCTTAATACAATTATTAATGTCATTCGCTCTCTTCCATTTATCATTCTATTATTCTTTATTTTACCTTTCACAAAGTTTCTAATGGGAACGTCCATTGGCGTGCAAGGTGTTATCGTACCACTTGTCGTATTTACAGCCCCTTATATTGCACGTTTAATGGAAACTGCTTTATTAGAAGTGGATCGCGGTGTCATTGAAGCATATCAAGCAATGGGAGTCTCTACTATAAAAATCATTTGGCACGTTATGGTTAAAGAAGCTCGTCCGTCTCTCGTACTTGGATTAACAATCGCAACAATTGGCTTAATCGGTGCAACAGCAATGGCTGGACTTGTAGGTGCTGGAGGCCTCGGTGATCTCGCATATCGATTCGGACATTTACGCTACGAACCTGAAGTAATGTATGCAACAGTCTTTATTTTAATCATTCTCGTTCAAGGATTACAGTCATTAGGGAATGGTATAGCACGAAGCTTGAAGAAAGATTAAAAAGAAGGTATCTCACTGAAATGAGATACCTTCTTTTTATTTATAAATTTATCTCTTAAATCCACCTTCTGAATGAATAACTTGCCCTGTAATCCATCCGGCTTCTTCGCTCACTAAAAACTTAATAAGCCTTGCTGCATCTTTCGGTTCACCTATTCTACCGAAAGGAAACATTGGTGTTAACCCCCGCTTTATCTCTTCTGTCATCCAGCCCGTATTAGTTGGACCTGGATTAATCGCATTAACCGTTATCCCTAAATGAGCCACTTCTGCTGATAACGTACTAGTGAGAGCATCAATAGCTCCCTTCGTTGTTGCATACGCTAGCTCTCCAGCCATAGGTCCTTTAAATTGCCCCGACGTAATATTAACAATTCTACCACCAGCTTTCTTATCAAACCCTTGGGCAAATTGACTACTTAACAACGTAGTCGCACGAACATTTACCATGTAGTGCTTATCTAATTCTTCAGCAGTCAAATTAGAGAAATCATTATTCGTAGAATACGCTGCATTATTAATTAATATATGGGGGTACCCTAGTTGTTCAGTAACTTTATTTATAAGCTCTTTCGGTGCATCATTTTGAGTTAAATCTAACTCCATACTCGATACTTTGACACCGTTTTGTATCAGCTCTTCTTTTAATTGTATTTGTTCATTTTTATCAACGCCCCAAGGCATCTCTTTATCGTATTCTGTCCAATACGTAAAAAATATATCGTATCCAGCCTCTGCTAACTCTTTACAAATAGCTGCTCCAATACCGTCTAGACGACTAACACCCGTAACAACTGCTACTTTACTTTTTAATTGGTCCATCATACACTCCTCCAAAGTTAAAGGACGCATATTTTATATAAGAGATATAAACTTTCCCCACATAGGTATCTATTCTTACAAAAGGGATGTACAAGCTAAATATGCAGTCCTTGAATGATTTACAGATAGCTAAATAAACCCTCATTAATGAGAGAAAATTTCCTCTATCCACTTTCTAATCATTAAAAGTTCATCCACATATCTAGTCTTTATCCCCTTTCAATATATCTCTATTATTTACTCTAACAAAAAGATTAAATATTTAAAATAGAAAAGATAATCTTCTCTCTCTTTTGGCGGAAAAATATTGTAATTACCTATATAAGCTTTAACTATGTTTCTATTAAAAATAATCATTAAAATATCAAAATAATAAAAACAATCGGAAAAAGCTGGCAAATACTGGTTCACTTTCTTATAATAAAACGTGGGGCTAATGTGAGAGGTATAAAGGGTCTGATTATACAGACTCAACTGGTTTTAAACAAATAGGGGGAAGAAATATGTCAAAAAAATTACTTTCTTTATTTTCTACACTAATCGTAGCAGCTTTTGTAATAACTGGCTGTGGTCAAAGTGATACGACAAATAAAGAACAAAAAGAAGATGTAACGAAAGAAAGCAAAACAGAAAAAACGGATACAACGAAAGAAAATAAACCTGAAGAAAAAAAATCCGAAGATAAAAAGACTGAAGATAAAAAGACCGAAAATACAGCCACTAGTTCCAGCGATTATTCCAAGCTGATTTCTTATATGGAAAAAGAAACAGGTGGTAAAACAAAAGTTCTTTTTGAAAATAAGGAACCACAAGTCCATAAAGCTGAAGATATTTCAGTATCAATGAATAGTTATACATTAGTTGAATTAAATGGATTCCATACGGATTTTAACATTCCATTTAATCGTCAAACAGAGGGCGGAGTTATTCTTGTGAACTATAGCGTAAAAAATAGTTCAGCTAAAGATCTTTATTATATGCCAACATTGGACATGTCATTTACTGGTGCTCAAAAAGCATATAGTAACTATAGAGATTTAATTCCAACAGAAGATCAGCTACCCACTAAGCTCGCTCCAACAAATGATTATTTAGTAAAAGCAGGAGAAACAATTTCTGGTTATATCGCTTATCCATTTGGAAAAGATGATCTAGCAAAAATTTTAAGTCTCTCAACAGTCTCTGTCTCAGTCCCAACTGCACAAGCTAATAAAGGAAAATTTGATGCCCCAATTGGAAGCCCTGGAAACTTTTCATTAAGTTTAAACAAACAAGGCGCTGAAAAGGTTGCAGCAAATAAAACTTTCTACCAAGATAAAGTAACTGCTAATAACATGGGCGATAAAAAAATGCTAAAAGAACAATCCGGTATTAATAACAGTCAAGAATTAGGTGCTGTCAATGTTACATTAGATGGATATCAATTCGCTCAATTCACACCAAATTCCGTCGAGGCTCCACGATTTGCAAATTTCAAGAATGGTATTGTTCTATTAACAGTAAAATTCAAACTTGATAACAAAGATACGCAAGACGTTGCACTATCTCCTATAAGCTCTACATTGAGAGTTAATGATGGTTCACAATATACAATTAGCGAAGGTATGCTATTAAATTACGACTATAACGCTGCAGTCAAAACAGGAACATCTGGAGAGTTACTGCAAGTATATATTTTAGATCAAGAACAGTATGAAAAAATTTGGAAAGACAAAAGCTTTGAGATTGAATTAGGACCTATGAGAAATAAAGAGGCAAAAGATATTTCACAAGGTAAAAAAGCTAAATTTGCATTACCTAAATAAATTACTACTTATATAATAGAAAAGGCATATAACATATGATTGTTATATGCCTTTTCTATTTGTATCAAGAACAAAACTTTAATTTAAGTGTATACATTTATGATTACCTATCCGTTGTATAAGTGTAGGGAGGAAAAATGATGGGAAAAGAAAATATATTAACCTCCTATCTTATCAACTTAGGGGAGGAAGTGTTTAAGCTATTACTAGCGAAAGGGGCTATAAAAGAAGATGATCTCAAGAATGCCATACCTAAGGATAAGACCAAAACAGTAACGCCAGACAACTCCATCAAATTAAATCCATCATTTGAGAAACTACCTACGAAAGAAAAAAATAAAAAGCTGCAATCACAGGCTAAATAAGAAAAAAGCTTCCTTATGTATCCTGTGAGGATATCCATTATAAAGTCCTAAAATCTTTCATACTTTCCCCAAGAATATAGTGTGAAAACCACATCAAATTCTGCTTCATAATAGCCGCATTAATTCCTGGCTGGTCAGAACTATATGCCATTCCTTTAAATATAATTAATTCTGTATCAACTTCCATATCCCTTAATCCTTGATATAGCTCATATGCGTTTAGAGTTGGAATTCTTGCATCCTTTTCGCCATGTTGGATTAAAGTGGGCGTACAGGCTGATTTAATATACGTCATTGGTGATGTTTTCGTATATATCTCTGGATCATTCCATGGTGTATTTCCTAGATGCATTCTAATAAAGTAAGGGATATCTGTATTTACATAATGGGTACTCCAATTAGTAATTCCACCTCCAACTGAAATAGCTTTAAATCTACTACTATATGTAGAACAGAAAGCTGATATATATCCCCCGTTGCTCCATCCCATAACCCCTACTCTATCCTTATCTACAATCCCTTGATCAACTAGTTTATCCACTCCAGATATAACATCATCGTAGTCAGCAATTCCCTGTTTTCTATAGTTTGCTTTTAAGAATTCATTACCATAACCAGAACTTCCCCTATAGTTCGGCTCTAAAACTATAAAGCCTTTTTCGATAAACTGTTCAATAGGATATTTCTCATTAAAACAGTCTGAAAATATCGGAAAGGATGCCCAAGCCGGACCACCATGGATTACTACTAATAAGGGATATTTTTTATTTGCGTCAAACTCTACTGGAGTTGATAAAACACCCTCTATTTCAAGACCATCACTACTTTTCCATGAGATTATTTCCCTATTACTTTTAAGCTTTCCTTCGAAAAAGCTATTTTCATTCGTTATTTTTTTATCGTCTAAATAGATTTCAAAGGTTTCATTTGTTATAGCTTTATTATAGGATATATGATTTCCATCCCTTGTTATAGAAGCATCCATTATAAATCCATCTACTTTTTCACTTAGCATTTCTACAGTGCCATCCTCAGATAGCAACCCGATAAGATAATTAGTTTTATCCTGCCATCTAATTAAAATTCCTTTAGCTGTCCACTGTAATGGCATAACCGTACTATCAAAATCTAGTAAAGGTCGAATTAGCTCTCCATTATTAATATCATAGATTTCTAATGTACTGTCTTGTATATGAGTCTTATAGTACTCCTTCTCCCTTATGCTTACTGAGTAACATATTTTGCTGCCTTCAGGAGAAAAGCAAACGCTCCCTCCCAACAACTTATCTATATTCATCTTTTGTAGCTCTCCAGCTTCAATATCTAATATGTATAGATCACCATTCATATAATCATTTGGACTTGGTGTAGCCATAAATACAACCTTTTTCCCATCATTTGAAATATCAAATCCGTGGATATGAAAATCCTTCCCATTAGTTAGTTGATAAACACCACTATTTTCGTGTTCCTCTTTATCATTTTGTATCGCTTTTTCTACTTCAATGTAATATAAACAATTATTCTTGTACTCCTTACCTATATGTTGGAAATCCCCATATAGTTCCTTCCGTTTCTTTATCAGCTCAGATTCTTTTGACTGTGCCACATAATAAAAGCCTTTGCCATTAGGCTCCCATTTAAAATTACTGACCCCTTCTTTCTCATCAGTAATTTGTAACTCACTATAACCATCTATTGACTTAACAAAGATTTGATTTTTCTTATTATCCCCGTCACCAACTGGGCTAAGGTATGCGATATCCCTAGAATCTGGAGACCATAATGGGTGTATACTATCTATATCCCCAATTGTTAATGGGTAACTCTGCTCCTTATCTTTTTCATATATCCATACATGATTCCTATATGTATTGTCTTTCCAGTTAGCTGTCTTCTTAACAAATGCTACGCTTTTGCCATCATCACTTATGTTTGTATTTGATAAGGTTGGTAATGAAATGATCTCTTCTATACTTAAATATGTTTTTTCTTTCACCTTCATTAATAATCCCCCTCGTAATGTCTAGTAATCTAATTTGTTCAATAAAGTGAAACTCTAATCAGTGGTTTTTTCCATCAACAAATACCCGAAATAACAACAGAAAATTCAGTTAAACGGAAGTAGTTCCGTCCCAAATCCGATAAAAACTCATGTTGTCTGCCGATTTTTATACTTTTTAATCCTACTGACCGATTTAATGAGGAATCGTCTTGAATTTCAAGACAAGGCTGATAATCTCTCCCACTGCCAGTTCCTTGCCCTCTTTAATCCACTTATCGATATTAGATGTTCTTTTTTTCGACACAAAAATGCCCCTTTAGATAATCATATCCAAAGGGGCAAAGCTTCACAACTTTTTTATAAACGTCGCGACTTTATTTTAAATTTACAATAATCTAGTTACTCTACCAATTTCCTACTCAACAGTAACAGACTTAGCTAAGTTACGTGGCTTATCAACGTCACACTCGCGGTGAAGCGCTGCGTAGTATGAGATAAGTTGTAATGGAATAACTGCTACTAGCGGTGCTAGTGCTTCGTGTACAGCTGGTAATACGAAGCTGTCACCTTCCATTTCTAAGCCTTTCATTGAGATGATACATGGGTTAGCCCCGCGTGCTACTACTTCTTTCACGTTACCACGAATTCCAAGGTTTACGTGCTCTTGTGTAGCAAGTGCGATAACTGGTGTACCGTTTTCGATTAAGGCAATTGTACCGTGTTTTAATTCTCCTCCAGCAAATCCTTCTGCTTGGATGTAAGAGATTTCTTTTAGTTTTAACGCACCTTCTAAACCTACGAAGAAGTCTACGCTACGTCCGATGAAGAAGCAGTTACGCGTTGTTGCTAAAAATTGTTTTGCTAATGCGTCCATCTCTTCTTTTTGATCACAAAGTACTACCATTGCATTTGCTACAAGTCCTAATTCGTGTGTTAAATCGAAATCAAGAACTTCACCTTTTGCTTGTGCAATGTCAGCCGCTAAGATTGAAAGTACTGCAAGCTGTGCTGTGTATGCTTTCGTCGATGCAACTGCAATTTCTGGTCCAGCATATAGCGGAAGTGTATAATCAGCTTCACGAGAAAGCGTAGATCCAGGTACGTTTGTAATTGTTAATGCTTTATGACCCATTTCATTTGTTTGCACAAGTACTGCACGGCTATCAGCTGTTTCACCACTTTGTGAGATGTAAATGAAGAATGGTCTTTCTGTTAATAATGGCATGTTGTAAGAGAATTCACTTGCTACGTGTACTTCAACTGGTACTTTCGCAAATTTCTCAATGAATTGCTTTCCAACAAGACCTGCATGATAACTTGTTCCACATGCAATGATATAAATACGATCGCTATCTAAGATTGCATTACGGATATCTGAATCCAGTTCAATCTCGCCATTTTCATCTTGGTACTTTTGAATAATATTACGGATTACAAGTGGTTGCTCATCGATTTCTTTTAGCATGAAGTGAGGATACGTTCCTTTTTCAATATCACTTGCGTCTAATTCCGCTGTATAAGGTGCACGTTCAATCGTTTCACCTTGTAAGTTTTTAATTGTAATGTTTTCTTTTGTTACGATTACGATTTCTTTATCCATTAACTCGATAAATTGATCTGTAACTTGTAACATCGCCATAGCGTCGCTCGCCACAACATTAAAGTTGTCACCAACACCTACTAATAGCGGGCTTTTGTTTTTAGCAACATAAATCATGTTTGGATTTTCAGCAT
>Ga0209130_1000796_pt1 | contig 26852 bp, 35 predicted proteins | sample AraplaMF_Cvi_mLB_FD_184264 | JGI IMG/M metagenome (GOLD analysis project Ga0209130, IMG submission 184264) | Arabidopsis root microbial communities from the University of North Carolina, USA - plate scrape MF_Cvi_mLB (SPAdes) (version 2) | ecosystem: Host-associated > Plants > Roots > Endosphere...
ATTTTATACGTAAAGGAATCACCCTTCCTTTCAACTTTCCTTCTTTGTAGCGCCTTTTTAAATTTATTTTTAATTGGTCCGATGCAAGTCGGTTTCCCGCTTTTCGTTAAAAATGTTCTGCACGGTGACTCGCTTCAGTTCAGTTACTTAGAAGCATCTGTCGGCGGCGGGATGGCGATAGGAGCTGTCATTGTCGGATTAAAAAATATTAACCGCAGACGTGGTTTATTTTGTATTATCATGATGCTACTTTCTGGTGTATTCTTCCTATCCATCAACTTTAGCACTGTACTTTGGCAAGCATTATTAGCTGGAATGTTTTACGGTATTACAATCGCGATGGCAATCGTTCCACTTATGGCAATGATTCAATCCACAGTAAAAGAAGAAATGATGGGCCGCGTTATGAGTTTACTCATGCTTTCATCGATGGGATTCATTCCGCTCTCTTATGCATTTACATCGATTGCACTTTGGGCAGGCATTCCAATTGTAACGATTATGAAAAGCGGTGCGATTGCTGTTATCGTCTTCGTACTATTTGTCGCGATTCGTGTTCCAGTTGTAAGAAAGTTTGATTAGCTACTTGGAGTCATGTATTATACGCATGGCTCCTTTTTAAACGGATCAAATAACGGTATTCCCTTACTCCTTCTCAAAGCTGCTCCCCATTCTAATCCAACCTCTAAAAATAAATCTCGGACTGTACTATACAAAAGTGCCCTAACGTCTTTACGAATTTCCCCATATTTATACGCTCTCACAACACTTTTCACGCGCCAAATTAAATTTCCATACACTTCTTCGTCAGCTAATATTTGCTCTAATAAAACACCTTGCTCTAGTAATCCACTCTTTTTATAAGCAAGTTCCACCTTACTCCAAAATATATTAATCTTTTTCGGATTACTCGTCATCGGCACCAGTGCGTATATAAATGGCTTCGGTATATCGTGACGACAATACGTTTCATCAAGCTCATACGTTACTTTTCTTTTCTCTTTTATTTGTGGAATGTTTTTAGAAAGAATTGTTTCCCGCTCATTTTTTTGCTCGTTTCCACTACAGCCATCTGCACAATCATCACTTTCACATGCGGACATTTTCATACGGTCATCCATGCGGTCAATTGCAGATTTAAGAAATACATATAAGTTTGCACTATATCCCCCGCGCTTATATCTTTCTTTTGTCGCAACACGCTTTATAATTCCTAGTTCCTCTAACTTTGCAATTGAGCGGCGTACTGTACGAATACTTTTTCCAACATTTGTAGCAATCGTCTCCATCAATGGACACGCAACTCCCACTGTTTTCTGTTTCTCATTCACTGCATACTTTCCTAAAAAATGAATAATGATAGCATCCGTTTTATTTAATTGAAGTCGATAATATTTCAAAACTTGTTTTTGATATGCATTAAACTCTTCTTTACTTCGAAATTCACTGTATGGTTTCATTAAATTATATAAGCTTCCCATTTTTATCACCTCATTTATAGGTAAGAGTCAGGAAGAAAAATTGGCGTGATATTTTAAATTTTTTTGGAGGTGACAATATGATCGTAATAAGTGCTTGTTTAGGTGGTATCGCTTGTCGGTATGATGGAAATGACAATCTCGTTTCAAAAATAGAGGAGCTACTGCAGAAAGAAGATACAGTCCTCGTTTGTCCTGAAGTATTAGGAGGATTACCAACGCCTCGTCCTTCAGCTGAAATTATTGGTGGGAATGGCGATGACGTTTTAGACGGAAAAGCAAAAGTAATGACGAAAAATGGAGAAGATGTCACAGAAGCTTTCGTGCGAGGGGCTTATAAAGCATTAGAACAAATAAAAGATTTACACCCAGAATATATTATTTTAAAAGAACGTAGTCCATCTTGTGGTAGTTCTACGATTTACACCGGAGAATTTAACGGCAATAAGCAAACTGGTTACGGGGTAACAACTGCTTTATTTAAAAGACACGGATTTAAAGTCATTTCAGAAGAGGAGTTTGAAAATACAAAAAGGAATTGACCCTGTTCGTCAATTCCTTTTTTCTGTCTTATTTCGCACCTAATTTTTCTTTCACTTTCGCTGGAAGTTCGTCTTTTTTCACTTCTTCCCAAGCTGTTACACCTTTTTTATCTGAGTGGTATAAGCGTAAGAATGCTTCTTTACGAAGATTTTTCACAGCTGTAAATTCTAACTCTTTTTCTTTACCTTCTTTATCAAATGCAGGTAACTTATATTGATAATCTTTATATGGTTCACCATTACTAGACTTACCATTATACTCTTTTCCATCTACTGTAATTTGAACGTAATACTCGTCTTTACCCATACGGTTAATATCACAACCAACTAACAAACTTGCAAATACAACTAAAATACTAAATAGTGCAATGTATCTTTTCATTTCCTTCACCTCATATGTTTTTTCTTATATTCTTATCTTAAAGCCCAGAGCTTAAAGAAGAAATTCAAAAACATGACATGAACATTACACTTTTGTAAGATAATAATTATTGCTTCACTTTAGAAACCGTCATCCCGTCACCAATTGGAATGAGTACAGATTCTAAATTCGGATGAGTTGCTACCACTTCATTAAACTTCTTCATAACTTCTGTATAACGTTTTGATTTCACACTTTCATCAGCTACACTACCACCAGCTAGAACATTATCTGTAACAATTACAGCTCCTGGCTTAGCAAGTCGGGTGCAGTATGTTAAGTAATTTTCATAATTCTCTTTATCAGCATCAATAAAGAAGAAATCAAATCGCTTATTACCTGCGGCTAATTTTTCAAGACTTTGTAAAGCAGCACCAGTCATATACGACACTTGTTTTCCAAATCCCGCTTTATGTAGATTGCTGTGCGCTACCTTTGCATATTTCTCTTCTAGCTCAAGTGAAGTTAACGTGCCTTCTTCTCCAAAACCCCTCGCAAGACAAATTCCGCTATACCCACCTAATGCACCTATTTCTAAAATATTTTTCGCTCCAGAAATGGAAACTAACATCGTTAAAAGTTTACCCGAAGAAGGTGATACCGATATCGGCGGCATTTCGTTTTCTTTTATGGAAGCAATCACTTCATCCAAAAGAACATCTTGACCACAAAATACAGAATCAATATAACGATTAATTTGTTTCATCAGATGCAGTCCCTTTCTCTACATCTGCCTTCTCATCTAACATAGACGCTTCTTCCGTTTCACTCTCATGTATTTCAAATAGTTGTGTAAATTCATTAATAACCATATCAATTGCCTTTAATTCCCCGATTAAAATTTGCTGAATAGACTGGAATTCTGGCTCACTTAACTGTTGTTTAATTGTCGCTCGTTTTAAATTCATCATTTCTAAAAAGGCAATTGCTCTCCCGCGGCGAAATGTTTTCGGCCCGCGATGATGAGATCCATCTCTCCCCCTATGACGCTCACCACGGTGACGGCCTTCTTTCATAAATTTATCTTCTCTCATTTTAAATCCCCCTTTGTATACAAATGTATACGTTTGTTTTATATTTCAAAGTGTATACGTTTGTATACAAAAATGTCAAAATAAAAAACCTTAAGGGAAATGAATTTTATAATTCATCTCCCTTAAGGTTTTTTCTCCGCTATCTCTTTACTGCCAATTTTTCTATGTACCTATTACCGCCAATAACGTCTTTCACGCCAGTTTCGCCACTTATCACGGATTTTATCACGTAATTTCCTTATACCGTTTATTACACCTTCTATTATGCATTCTATTATAATATCTATCACAATGTATCTTATAAACCTAAAAATAGAACCTATCACGTACTTCACTACAAATTCAAAAATATCTTCCAACATATATCCCCTCCTCTTTCTATCCTTCAATTATACTTGTAAGAAAGAGAACGATTAAAGCAAAATAAAAGACCTCCTTAACGATTTTATTCCATCGCTAAAAAGGTCTTTTTCTATTTCGGCCAAAAATTTAGCACTCTTCTGGCTTACCAGCATTCGAAGCTGTACGGAAAGATGATCCACATCCGCATGATGCGATTGCGTTTGGATTATCGATTGTAAACCCACCGCCAAGCATAGATTGTTTATAATCAACTTTTACTCCTTTAACAATTGGAGCACTTTCTTTATCAATAACAAATTCAACACCGAAAAATTCAAGAACTGTGTCGTCTTCGTTTGGTTCTACTTCAAATCCTAAGCCGTAAGAAAGACCACTACATCCGCCGCCATGTACAGCAAGGCGCACGTACTTCTCTCCTTCTTCAGCATCTTTTAACATATCTTTAATTTGAAAAGCTGCTTGCTCTGTTACTTCAATCATGAAATACACCATCCTTTCTGTTCTCGTTCTATTATACATCTTTACGCTTCTATCTTGTACTCATACACTCCGCGGCAAATTACTTCCGCAGGTCCTTTCATTAACACATTCCCTTCTTCTGTCCATGCAATCATTAAATCGCCACCTGCTAAGTGCACTGTAATTTCTTTACCACGTTCCATTTTCCCATTGAGAATTGCCGCAACTACAGCTGCGCATGCCCCTGTCCCGCAAGCTTGCGTTACACCAGATCCACGTTCCCAAACGCGGAAATTCATTTCTTCATCATTCAAAATCTCGATGAACTCAACATTCACTCGCTCCGGGAACATTTCATGCGTCTCAAGAACTGGCCCTAACGTTGTAAGAGGCGCTTTTTCTACATCATCAACAAAAATAACCGCATGTGGATTCCCCATTGAAACAGCTGTAAATGCGTAACGGTGATTATTGTATAAGAAGTTTTCACGAATAAATGGTGTTTCTCCTTCACCAAGCATCGGTATCTCTTCGCGTGTTAAACGAGGTGCTCCCATGTCTATTTTCGCTAATGTAACTTTGTCATCTTCTACCGTTACTTCTGCCGTAACGATACCAGCTAACGTTTCAATTGTGAAAACTGTATCTTCTACTAGTTTATGCTCATACGCATATTTCGCTACGCAGCGTAAACCATTTCCACAGCTCTTCCCTTCTGAACCATCGTTATTAAACATGCGCATTTTTACTGGTGCCACATCAGAAGGACAAATTAAAATCATTCCATCTGCACCAATACCAGTATTAATATTTGAAACCTTTTCCGCTACAAGAGCTAACTCTTCTTCCCTAATTTGTTCCTCAAACATATTTACATATATATAACTATTGCCAAGACCATGCATTTTTGTAAAAGAAAATTGGCTCATTTTTATTCACTCCAAAAATAATTTATTATTTCAAGTATAAAATGCATGCTTTTAGAACACAATATGAATGTCCCCCGTTTCTCATATTTGACAACATTTTGGCGATAAGTCATTCTTACACAAATCGTGTAAGAAAAAAGCCCTTCTAAAAGGGCCTTTTTTTATTTATATTCCGTATTATCCTACCCTGCGAAATAACGTTTTATCTAGTGAAAAAGGTGTTGCCGATTCGCAACACCTTAAAACATTGGATTTTCATCCAAATACTCATATACATTATTGACAAGTTCTTCTACTGTCGACCCTTGTACTACTTCACCATTCACAAGGGCAAATGGTCCTTCAAAACAAATACCACAATATCCTAAACAACCATACTCCATTACATCTAAATTCGGATCTTTTTCTAATTTCTCTAAAGCTGCTTGTGAACCACTCGCAAGGTTACCTACACAAAATTCAATTAATGGTTTAATCAAAATTCTCCCCCCCTGTACTACAAAAAAATTACCTTCTGACTTCATCTATAAGAAGAAAACTAAGCTGTTTCTTGTTGTTTTCGTTACATATTCTAAACTATTTAGTTACTTCATTACTTCACTTCAAAGTAGATGACTGTTTCTATGTAACATGCTATTCATAATGAAATAGTAACTAGCAAATGAAAACAGTTTACTTTACTTTTCTTCTTATTGTACAACAGAGTATTCATTCATGCATTGTTATTTGTTCACAAATTCGATATAATTTGATTGAGTAAAGTCAAAATATTTTATTAATATAAAATTGTATGATTAGGGGATATTTCAACAGAAAAGGGGTAATCCATCATGAAACACCTCGTACTATTAGGTGGCGGCTACGGTGGAATGAGAATTCTGCAGCGGCTACTTCCAAACAACCAACTTCCAGATGATGTACAAGTGACATTAATCGACAAAGTACCATATCATTGCTTCAAAACTGAATATTATGCATTAGTTGCGGGTACAATTTCAGAAACGCATATTCGTATACCGTTTCCTGAGCACCCACGTCTCAATATTCAATACGGCACAGTAACAAATATTGACCTCGAAACGAAAGCCGTTCATCTCGATGGCGGTGAAACGATTCAATATGATGATTTAATTATTGGGCTTGGCTGTGAAGATAAATATCATAACGTTCCCGGGGCGAAGGAATATACACATAGCCTACAGTCAATTGAGCAAACACGTAAGACATATGAACAATTAAATAGCTTAGAACCAAATGCAACAGTAGCTGTCGTTGGGGCTGGTTTAAGCGGCGTTGAAGTGGCAAGTGAACTTCGCGAAAGCCGTTCAGATTTAAAAATCTATTTATTTGATCGAAAAGATAGAATTTTATTCCCGTATCCTGAAAAATTAAGTAGATACGTAGAAGAATGGTTTGTAAAACATAAAGTTAACATTATACGTAACTCTAACATTACAAAAGTGGAACCAAACATTGTATACAACCATGATGAACCACTTGAGTGTGATGCAATCGTATGGACCGCTGGTATTCAAGCAAATGAAGTTGTTCGAAACCTTCCAGTTGAACAAGATGGTAGCGGACGGGTTGTTTTAACAAAATATCACAATATTCCAAATAACGAGCATGTTTATGTTGTCGGGGATTGTGCAGCACTTCCACATGCACCATCTGCTCAACTTGCTGAAGGTCAAGGAGAACAAATTGTCCAAATATTATTAAAACGTTGGAATAATGAACCACTTCCTGATGAACTGCCGGTTATAAAATTAAAAGGTGTTCTCGGTTCTCTTGGCAAAAAACACGGATTTGGTTTACTAGCAAACCAACCATTAATGGGGCGTGTACCGAGATTATTAAAATCCGGTCTTCTTTGGATGTACAAATATCATAACGGTTAATACTTTAAAGGCTGTCTACTATGTAGACAGCCTTTTTCTATTCATTTTTTAAAAAATAACTTTATCAATATAGTTTCATAAATTTATTTATTTTAATATTAAAAATTTATAATTAGAAGTGTATACTATATGTAATAGTTATTTCATTTTATTATTTTCTTTAGGACCGAATACGTTTGGTCTTATTTTTTATGCTATAAGTACTACACATAATAGGAGGCATTTCATTTCACTTATGAACTTAACAAAACTAAATAATCGAATAGAAGTGAAAAAGAGGGAATTAATCCACCTCGTTGAAAAGTATGGATTTACTCACGATAAAGTCATTTCTCTCAGTCAAGACTTAGATCGCTTGCTAAACTTATTAACGAAGCTAACTTCCGTCTCAAGACGATCTAACCCTACAAACAAAGAAAAAAGATGTTCCCTCTGAATAGACTTTATTTTTCTATTTTTCTCTCTTTTTGATACGATATAACTAGAATCAGAAAGGAGCAATTTATGTTTATATTAAAAGACATCAAATATAAAAATATTCTACACATTCCTTATTTACAAATTCAACAAGAAAAAATAACTTGTATTATCGGTGAGAGCGGTAGTGGAAAAAGCACATTACTTCGTATGTTAAATGATTTACAATCACCAACATCTGGCACAATTAAATATAATGGAAAATCTATTTTAGATTATCCTCCCATTCAATTACGACGTGAAGTTGTCATGCTCGGACAAACTCCGCCTATTTTTGATGGAACAATTAGAGATAATTTATTAATGGGACTGCGCCTTTCTGAAAAGCCATTTCCAAATGACGATGCCTTGCGGGGCGCATTAACGACTGTTAGCCTAGATAAAAAATTAGAAGATAGCGCCTCTTCTTTATCCGGCGGTGAAAAACAAAGACTTGCTTTCGCTCGTATTGTACTAATGGACCCACCCGTCTATTTATTAGATGAACCAACTTCGGCACTAGATAGTGACACAGAACGACGCGTTATGAAACAATTCACTCTATTGGCAAGAGAAAAGAAAAAAACAGTTATCTTCATCACGCACTCACAACAACTTCCAGAAGAAATCGCAGACGATATTATTGAAATTAGTAAAACAAACGGTGCAACTAGAAAGGAAGTGCTCTCAATTGAAGGGCGTTATTGAACTACAAATTTGGCAACTTGCAGCTGCATATATTTTCATTCTTATTTTAATCGGGCTTGTGAAATTAAAAGGAATACCGCGTGAGAAACAAATTACAATTGCTACATTACGTATGACAATTCAGCTCGTACTAGTCGCATATGTCCTTACATACATATTTGAAAATAGTAATCCGTTTTATACAATAGCTCTCATTACTTCTATTACTACATTTGCGATTTTCAATATTTATAAACGAGTTAATATTCCAATGTCAAAAGAATTAAAACGAGTAGCCGCCCTCTCCATGATTGCTGGATCAATTGGCCCTCTTCTACTATTTATCTTTGTTATTATCGGACACGATCCTTGGTATGCTCCGCAGTATATCGTTCCTATTGCCGGTATGCTAATCGGTAATGCTATGACAGGCATTTGCCTCGGGGCAAATACCTTTTTAAGCAGCATGAAATCACAAAGAGACCATATTGAAGGTGCACTCATGCTTGGGGCAACTCCAAAACAAGCAGCTACCCCGCTCATACGGGACGCTTTCGATTCTGCTATTTTACCGACGATCAATTCTATGGTCGGAATGGGAATTATAAGTCTTCCAGGCATGATGACAGGACAAATTTTATCCGGTGTATCACCATTTACAGCTATCCAATATCAAATCGCAATTATACTTGGTATTTCTGGAAGTACAGCTTTCTCTGTTATTATCTTCTTGCAACTTGGATATAAAACGTTCTTTAATAAGCGGTGTCAGTTGAAAGAAGTTGAAGTCCAATCATAAAAGAGACGCTCTGCAAGTTACTTACAGAGCGTCTTTTTTCTTTGCTAATCTTACGCCTTCTTAACGAACTGTGATTTTAACTTCATAGCTCCGAAACCGTCGATTTTACAATCAATATCGTGATCTCCTTCAACTAGACGAATACCCTTTACTTTCGTACCAATCTTTACAACTGAAGAAGTTCCTTTTACTTTTAAATCTTTAATTACAGTAACAGCATCGCCGTCTTGAAGAACGTTTCCGTTCGCATCTTTTACAACTTTTGCACCTTCATTACTTTCAGCTTCTGCTTCTTTGCCCCACTCATGCGCACATTCTGGACATACGAAAAGAACGCCATCCTCATACGTGTATTCTGAATTACATTTTGGACAATTTGGTAAAGTAGCCATAAATTCATTTCCTCCGTTCATTATTTATACGTAAAAATCAAAATTGACGTTTACATCTCGATAAATAAAATTTGTATAGCATTTCTTTATACTGCCATAGTCTCGCGTTATTGACAAGCCTACCTCAAATTCTCATTTTTTATTGTATTTTACAAAATTTCAATTCGTATGGTGTTTTGTATTCACATTTTTCGTTAATTAGCTTATTCGACATGTACTTCTTCCATCCAGCTGCTTGTCTTGGATTTCACTACTATTAAGTGCTCATTTTCCCATTTTAGTTTGCCTAAAAATCTAGAATAGACTACTGCATTCCCTACTTCTTCTACGAGTAATTTATTTACTACTCTTAGCCCTTTATCGTTATACACTTCACACATTAGCTGAAATCCTTCCGAACGATGAATTCCTTTTAATATAGCCGTTTTCTTTCGACTTGGGCTCTTCTTCGGTGTTTTATCCACTAAAAACACAATCTCGTAATTCTCTTTCTCTATTTCTTGAAGCGCTTCATTCACATACTCTTTAATCATTTCTAATGATATTTTTGAATACTTTTCAATAGCTGGCACGACATAGAGGTAAACCAACTCACAAAAATGCTTATACTTCTCCTCAACTGATTCCAAATTTAAAAATTGCATATAATCATAAGGCACGGATATACAAATCTCCCCTAGGACATCATGTAGTTCATAAGAAATATCTTTATTCGGATTTGCTAGACAGTAGATATCAATATTTTCTACATTTTCTAATCCAAGATCCCACTTACTTAATTCCTTTGAAAAAATCAATTCAAAAATTCTCATTTCATGTAATCGATTATAATGTTTTTTAGGACGTTTCTTAGCCCAATCATAAAAATGTACATCCATCATACTCTCTTTTCCTCCTAATATTATTTGCTTTTCTAATATATAAAAAGAAGAACCCTCACAAGATTCTTCTTTTCAAAATGAAAGAGCTCTCTCTAGAAACTCCAACTATTTTCTTCAATGTAAAATTGATATTCTTCTAACTCTTCTTCACTTAACTTCTTATTATTTTCGTACACTTCTTGCCATTCAAAATAGTCTTCACTGAAATAAACAGCAAATTTAATTTTTATATTTTTCTTCTCTTCATAATCATAACCAGTAAACTCTACTACGTCATAATCTTTTTCTTTCTTTACAAACTTCCAATTTGGTTTATCTGTGATAGACTCTAAAGCCTCTCCTTCAAGACTTAAGCGAACAACGTTTTTAATATTAGGTTCAGTTGGTATAGAAGCTAAACCGAAACTAGCGCCTGCAAAGAATACAAATACTATCACCTGTAAAGCAATCATAAGCCCGATATGAGCGCCACCTTTTGATTGTAAATAATACTCTTTCTTATACTCAGGCACATCTTCTTCCTTATGAAAAATACGGATAACATGCTTATAATATAATCGGTTTCCTTGCCATCCAGTAAACAGCATCGTTCCAGCATATATAATAAAATCTATCCACATTGGTATATCAATAAAAGTAGCTATAATTAAAGTAGGTACTGCCAATAACGTAAGTATAATAAACAACTTATACATTTTACGATAAGCTAACCAAAAAGTTGGGAAGAAAAAGGCTACCCAATTCCACGTATTCCCTTGCGCTGGATTTTCTACTTTGCCCCACTTAAAGTCATAATAAGCTGTATTCTTTTGAACAACTTTATGTAAATCTTGCGTAGAAATTGTTTCTTGTAAAACAGTGCCCTTCACGTACATCATCCTTCTCTTATTTCTATATAACTTTATTGTATACACACAAAACAAAGGAATCTAACAAAAAAGACATATATTTCACAAAAATGAACATAAATCGAATATATTCCGACAATTAACCTTTTATTATTCCATTTTACTTATAAATATATTAAAATACTTATGAATGATACGTTTAATACACTAAGTTAAGCATTTTACATAGTCATAAAAAAAGATGTTCCAAAATCATTTTGAAACATCCTCCTAATTTTTCACTATTTTAAACTACCTTTAACTTTTTCAATAACATCTTCTATACGTTCCGCTATACATTCTTTCTCCCATTCTCCCTCACCGTGCATAGCCGTATAAACTGGATAATTCTCATCGTTACTATCTACAAAAATCGGATCTCCAAGATACGAATCTATCCCAATTACAATCCATCCTTCTTTCCAATCTCCTTCTTCATTCCCGGCTAAGCTTTGCCCTTCTTCATCAAAACTATAACCAAGTTGCCCTTCTTCTATTTCTTCACTATTAAACAATTCTATCGTCATAGGTTCAGATTCATACTCTAGCTCAATTTCATTATCCTCAGCACGATCTACATGTGCTAAAAGTTGTTTGATTTTATTGTGATTAATCATGCTATTTTCTCCATTCTATCTTTTAAAAATCTAATTTTATTCATAATGAGCTGCCGCAAGTAACATTTGGGCGATAAACTTCCATGGAATATTTTCTGGAAGCTTCTCCCCTTGATTTATATAAACACCTTCATAATCACCTAACCAACCATTTAATGCCTCTAAATAAGTCTCTACCTCTATATTCTCCCATTCATCTTTATTCATTTTAAAATCCTTTTGGAGATATATAAGAAACTTCAGCAAATCTTCTTTAGAATTCACTTGATCAAGGTATTTGAATACATCCATATTTTGTCCCTCTTTCTATTGCTCGTTATTCAAACTAACTATAATATATGACATAAGATTCTTAAAACTATTATTTGAGGTGATCCAATATGAAGACTACAATTTGGGCAGAAGATGATTATTTAAAACTAGCACCCATTAACAACGAACTAATCAAAAAAGCAGAAGAAGTACTAAACGTAAAGCTTCCAGAATCGTACATAAATCTTCTAAAAGAACAAAATGGAGGAACACTTCGCCTTGATGCTCATCCTACTTTAGAGCCAAATTCTTGGGCAGACGATCACGTTAATGTGTCTGGCTTATACGGCATTTCTTTTGATGAAAATGAATCTAGTATTTTAGAGAGCCATTATTTAATTCAGGAGTGGGAAATGCCTGAGAATCTCGTACTTTTATCTGGGGACGGACATACATGGATTGCATTAGACTATCGAAATGTTGCTGAAAACCCTCCAGTTATATTTATTGATAATGAAGTTGAGCAAATAATTGAATTAGCACCTAACTTTGAAAGCTTCTTACAAAACTTAACTACGTACGATTATGACGAAGAGTAAACCTCTCTAAAGGAGTACGCAATAGTGCAAGATTTCATTATTAATTTACACACTGCTTTAAAACCGCTTGGATTTAAGAAAAAAAGACATACATTTTTCAAAGCTGATAATGGATTTTATAAGCTTATCAATATACAAAAAAGCCAGTTTGGAGATGACTTCTATATACATATAGGAGTTCACCCTATCGGCCTCCCGCAGCTTATCACGAACCAATTACAAATAAAAGAAAACATTTCAATATTCGATTGCATTCTACAAACGAGAATAGAGCCTATACATATGAAACAGAATCGGTTATTACATAATGTTTCACATGAAACTATCGACACTCCGGATTACCTTTCTACTATTTTCGACTGGTTTCAAACGTGGGCTTCCTATGAAAATTTAGCAGAGACAAATATACATTCCGTTATTCCACTACTGGCTGTCGTTCCGATATTACAAGAAAAAGCGTTTCTGCTTCTTACCTGTTTTTCTTTCTACAAATTAAAACAGTACGAACAAGCTAATCGCTACTTACAGCAATATTTGCATTGTGCTGTGCATTATAATACCGAGGAAAAAGAGCCAGTATTCTTTTATGAAGTTGATATGTATATGAAAAAACTAGTAGAAAGCACAATGTAACTTCACATTGTGCTTTCTACTAGTGCTTTATATTCCTCTTGTAACTTTTTAAATTGTTCTTCATACTTTTGCATCTTTACGATATCCGTCTTCGAATTAAGGAGTGGTCTTCTCCTCCCAATCACCATTATATTTTTCCCCTCTATTGCATCGTTCATATGTACGTAAGGTTTAAAAAACTCACATTCCGTATATAGCAATGCTACAGATAACTTTGCATACTCTTCCACCTTAAATTGATTAGATAAGCTTAACTCCTTTAAATTTTTCAATTGCATTAACGGTTCTAATGAATCATCTTTAACCTTTAAATTCATTAAAGTAAGCTTTTGCAACTGCTGTAATTCAGCGAGTGGTTTTAAAGTTTGTACTTTCATCGTTGTATTTATCCCACCGCCCATATAAAAGGTATTGAGTTGTGAACACTTACTTAAAGCACTTAAATCTTCTAGCTTAGAAAAATCATCAATTAGTAAAGATCTGAGTTGCTTATTATACGCGATATCCCATAACGTCTTTGCTTTTGTATTCCAGCACATATATAACTGTTGTAAATTAGACAATTTCTGAAGACTACTTAAATCCTCAACCCGCATTTCGTAAACGTATAATATTTCAGGGCGAACATACGTAAGAATATGATCAAACTGCTTTTGATTTACTGCGAAAACCCATAACTTCTTAACTTGCAAAGATGCTAGCCATTCTATATTTTTTGTTTTCCCATCAATCGCTACTTCTTCTAAATCACCAGCTATACTTGCCAAATCTTTTGTAATCTTCGGCTGATCCCCAATTGGAAACATTTTATCCTCTCCTACAACTCCCAAGTAATATTCATTTCTTCAAACGACTTCTTACTCACTTGCAGCCCTTCACCATCATCCGTTCCAATCATCGCTACCTCTTCTTTAGACAACTTAATCTCCTCATTTGGATGTTTGATTTTTCTCTCATACACGAGTTGTAAAAGCTCTATTTGCTCTTCTGTCAGCTCATACTCCTCTTCTAATCTTTCCATTGCTGATTCCGGATCAAGTAGTGGGATTTCTAATAAAAATCCGCCATGCTCTTCCATCTCTTCAAATGAATCGATTGAGTATGCACCGCTATCCTCAATCCAAAAAGCTGTTGTAATGAAAGGAACTGTTTCGCCTTCTACTTCTTCTAATACGTATTGAAGTGCTTCCTCTTTCGCAATGTCTATTACTTCCGAAGGTGCCCCTTCGAAATAATTTGCTGCATCAATCCACTCATCAATTCTCTCACTATTCACATCTTGAAGACATACGATCGTGTAATTCGGATGGAAAGTAATTGTCCCTTGTCCGCCTTGACTATCTTGCATACTATAGTTAAATCCATCCCATGAACTTTCATGTGAGAAATCAGGAGCATGTGCTACAAAAATTGCATCTGCAATCGACTTTAAAATACATCCTTTCCATAGTTGTTCTTTACTTATATGAAAGTTATATTTACTCATTCTCTTCCCCCGCATATATGTTTTTTAATATTATCTTTCGACTTCTCATTCTTTGTAAAGCGTTTTTTCATTATATAAAAATAGTAAAAGCACCCTTTATCTAAAGGATGCTTTACTATTCACCTACCACTTCCCCCTGCACTCCTCAATCAAGCACAGCAAGTACCCCTTCGTCATATCTGCCCTTCTCCACCTTGAGAGCATTCGCTTTTCTTTTGGACTCTGCCGTATTCTCTCTACTTCTTTTAATAAAGGGTCCCATTCTTTCGCTGAACGTTCTAATAAGTATTGTAATCCTCTATCTTTTGAGACAATTGTTTTATGATCCAGTGTATATAAAATACGTCCCATAGTAACGACAGCTGATTCCACCCATTCTTCTATGAAAAATAAATATGGCCGCTTCGCTTTTTCACTCCAGTACTGTTCTACGTTGTATTTCATTGTATTTACTACATCGTTCCATTGTATTTGAAACGGAATATCTTCAGCTTCTTTCCCAGTAACTGTAATACCTTGATTTTTCAATGTCCACCATGTTACCGCATTAATATCCCAATGACCTATATTCGCCTTACCATCTGCACAATACACGTACTCATTTATTTCATGATTGTATTTCCCTAAGTCAGCAAGCGGAATATACATACCATCCATTCTTTTACCTAACGTACTTTCCCTCATTTTCTTATGCAGTTCTACAATTTGTTGTTTTTCAGCTTCATTCACGGAATCACTTATTACCGTAACAAAATCAACATCGCTCGTTTCTATATGAAATGCTCCTAGCGCGATTGATCCGTAAATGTATACCCCGGCTATTTTTTCATCCAAAAAAATTTCTTTTAATCCTACTATGTACTGCTCCATTAACTGTTTTACTTCTTCTGGTAGAGCCTGCTTTATTCCATTCTCCACATCTATCCCTCCAATAAAAAAAGCCTTTGCAAATTCGCAAAGGCTTCATGCTTTATAAATATTTCTCGATTTCTTCGTAAACATCCTTCAAACGTGGATTTCCTTCTCCAACAATTTCTCCATTTACAAGAACGACTGGATAAAATAAATCTTCCTCCACTACTCGCTCTGCGAATGCTTTTTTATCCTCATCTTCTTGTTCTTCTTGAAAATCAATATACTCGAAATTAAATTTATTTTCTTGTCCCTCATATTTACGACCAATTGCCGCTTGTAACCACTCAAACGTTTCTGTTGAAGATGGCATTCCAACGCAGCTCGCACAAATTACTTTCGTCCCATACACTTGAACATTAACCATTTCTTCTCCCCCACTTCTTGTTTCAACAGCATATTCAGATGTCTTAGTACATAAGCACATCATTTTACAAACTTATTCCATACCCCTATACTGAAAAAACACGTTGTACACACGATACAATATTTCGACAATAAAACAAGAAGAGAAAAAATAGATTTTCCCCTCTATCTTGATTATAATAAAACTGATGAAAGGAGTCGATAAAAATGGAAAACCCACATATGCAAGAACAAGTATTAGAAGTATTAGATAAATTACGTCCATTCTTACTTCGCGATGGCGGAGACGTTGAATTAGTAGACATTGAAGAAGGTATCGTAAAACTACGCCTTATGGGTGCATGCGGAAGCTGCCCAAGTTCTACAATCACACTAAAAGCTGGTATCGAACGCGCATTACTTGAAGAAGTACCAGGCGTTATTGAAGTAGAACAAGTATTTTAATTAAAAGCGGAAGCGGCTCGTTCAGAACAGGAGGTCATTGGAGCTCCTGACGAAGAGGCGCTTTTTGCCTCACAGGAAGGCGCGAAATGGCCGACTGTTCTAGCCGCTGGAGCTAGATACCATTAAAAGCGGAAGCGGCTCGTTCAAAATGTGAGGGGGATGGAGCTTCTGACATAGAGGCGCTTTTTGCCTCGGCGGAAGAAGCGAAGCCACCGAACATTTTAGCCGCTGGAGCTAGACATTATCTAAAAGCGGAAGCGGCTCGTTCAGAATCGTTTTCTAAAAAGAGACCCATTTGGGTCTCTTTTTTTATTCAAATAACACTTCTCCTTTAACATCATAAAACAAAATTGGAAATCCTTCTCAAAAAATGCGATAATTAATACTATATAGTGAATCGTTCACACATATAAGCGGGATAAAGTAAAAAACATAGGGGGACGACATATGCCAAGAATGGGAAACACTTTTTTAACAATTCAAGAACTAGAAAAGAAAAAAGAGTATTTATTAGACCTTTCATCGGTTATACCAACGTGGAATACAAGCTATCAATTTTTATTTAAAGAAATCCAGCAAGAATTATTGAGTAAAGTAAATGAAAAAATCGAAAGACATCAATTCATTTTAAATATATGTGCAGATCAACAGGTAGGGGCATAATGTATTACATACAATTGTAGTATAAAAAAAGAGACCTCCATCGGTCTCTTTTTTTATACTTTTAAGATAGCCAATCTAATTTCCTAATCCCTAACTTATCAACTGGTAAACGAAGTGCCCCGTAAAAATGCTTCATAAATTGCTCGGAGCGGTTCACATCGTGTAAAATGGCTTCTAAGCGATCTCTATATATGCTTTTTTGTTCTTCGTTTCCTGTTTGATAATATCGTTCAACGGTTTCAAAGTATTGGAGTGGGAACAGAAGCCTTGCAAATAATAGGCGCCAACCAAATGAGGATAGCGAATAATTCCGTTCATAATCTGTAACAAATTGGACGATTGTTTGCTCCCAATCTTTCTTTTTTTCTATCATCATATAGCGAATTAATTCTGCCATATCTCGAGTTGGGTGATCATACACCCAATTGAAAGGAAGTTTGAGGCGCTTCGTTTGATGCCATAATAAAGGTGTGAATCGTTCTTGGCAAATTGTTGCTGCATCAGTCATTTGCGGCGTATCATCCATCTCTGTATCGACAACATATTGAATTGCATTTTCTGCAACTCCTAAGTAATACGGGAAGGATTCAATAAACAATTGATCGAATACGTCTGTAGGGTGGTTCATCACTTGTGATTGCCAAAACTTTTCTAATTGATCGAGCCTTTTTTCCCATAATGCTTTCCATTCACCGATGCGGCTTAATTGCTCGATTTCTTCTGGAAAGAATGCACCTCGTTTATGGAATATAGAAAGCTCACTTCCTAATGATGTAGCATGTCGTTCTAACGCACGCATACCTTTTAATAAGCAGTAATTTTGTTCTTCTATCTCACTTACATAGTAGCCGTGTATAGTCGGAACGAAAGTCGCTACAGTTATATCCCCTTGCTGGTTCATATAATCACTGAGCTTTTTCATCTCTACAAGTACTTCTTCCTCCATTTCTCCAATTGGAACAAGTACATAAATTTTGTTGCGAATCCAAAAGCTTTTATAGGGGCCAAGGGGGATTAATTCTTTAACATGCATGTGATAATGCTCATAAATATGCTGAATCATCGCAGTCGCCACCTATGGTTTTTCTTTATATATATGAGCTTGTGCTCGCCTTTCATTCCTATGCACATGATAAAGCAACGAAACGTATACAAATACTAAAAAGAAAAAAAGGTGATAAACATGAAAGAATCAAATCAACTACAAGAAAGAGCATTACAACTATTACAAGAACGCGGTGTAACAATTGACGATATTGCTGAACTTGTTCATTTTCTTCAAAAGAAATACCATGCAAATTTAGAGATGTCAGAATGCCGTCATAACGTTGAGCGTGTACTATCAAAACGCGAAGTACAAAACGCACTTATTACAGGCATTGAACTTGATGTCCTTGCTGAAAAAGGAATGCTAAGTCAGCCATTACAAGATATCGTAAAACGTGATGAAGGCTTATACGGAATTGATGAGGTTATCGCACTTTCTATCGTTAACGTGTACGGCTCTATCGGTTTCACGAACTTTGGATATATCGATAAATTAAAACCTGGTATTTTAGAATACTTAAATGATAAATCATCTGGAAAAGTACACACATTCCTTGACGATATCGTTGGCGGAATCGCTGCCGCTGCTTCAAGTCGTTTAGCGCACCGTGCTGAGCATTCGGAATAAGGTGTCTAGGCCGTCAGTTTCATACTGACGGCCTTTCGTATTCCATAAGTATAAACTCTCTTCCACGGCTCAAAAAAACAGGTCCTACTTGAAATCCAATGTTTTTATATAACCTAATTGCTCTTTTATTAAATGTTGCTACACTTAGTCGAAACATTTTTGAATTCAATTCCTCAGCAGCAAATGCAATTCCCGCTTGAAAAAATATTTCCCCCATCCCTTTCCCCGTTAAATCCGGCTTCATTCCAAGTCCGATATCTATTACATCTTCTCCCTTATATAAATTAGCATCTCTTCCGCCCGGAACTTGCGCATTTTCTCCAAAACAAAAATAGCCGATGAATTCTCCCTTCTCATCACAACAACCGTAATACGTCCCATCTAATAGCTCTTCTATTACTTCAGCCTCTCCTGAAAAACTATATAAATTGTACGGTTCCTCATACGTCCACATATTTATCTCATTCGCTTCTTCTTCTGTTAACTTATGTATTTCCATTCCTCTCGCTCCTCATCAAATATTATATATATATATTTATTCATTCATTTTTAACACTCAATTTCCCTCTAATTACAATATGCATAATTACATACGCACACCCATTTAAAAAATGCTAAACTTTATTTGAATCGCTGTTGTTACACTTCTTGATTAAGAAAGACCGTTAACCGGAAAATTAACGTCTTATCAAATTCAAGCAATTGGCACATTTTGTCATCATCAAAGACACTCAAAAGAGTGTCTTTTTTTCTATACCTGAGCAGGACTTGCTCATTTACAAAATAAATGCATAAATTACTATAACTCTTTAAACGCATTATTCCCTTTTTATACGCTAGGGTGTTCGTTGCGACAGATTCGGATAATAAAAAGCACTCCAGCCAGAGTGCTTTTTACTTTCAAACAAGGAGGTTACATATATGGATAGTACTCTTGTATTTAACTTCGGCATTGGTATTGTCATTATTTTATTCGTCTTCTTTGTTCTTTGTATGAGCGGGGTGTAGCAATCTTTTATGCTGATAACTCCTTTAAAGTATCACTTAATTTAAACTTTCTTAATTGTAATGAAGCAATCATAGCCGCCCCTGCTCCAAGCACCACACTAGCTAGAGCCAATATGCACATTTGATTATACGGAATGATAATAACCGTTAACTCTAAGCTTGATAACACAATGTAACTAAACAAAATTCCGCCAAAAATGCCAATACAACCAGCTATCGCTCCAAGTAAAGTTCCCTCTAATAACACAATCCGTCTCATTTGCTTCGGAATAGCTCCTACCGCACGAATCATACTAATTTCAGCACGTCTTTCATGTAAACTTGCGACAATCGCATTCATTAATCCTATACCAGAAATGATGAAAATAATTACAACTAACAAACGAATTAACATCATCATTTGCGATAATAATTGCTCTTGTTCTTTCAATAAATCATAACTATTTATAACTTCTACATTCTCTTTATTATTTGTAATTTGTTTTACTTGCTTCTTAATCGCTTCAAATGATTGATTAGAATTAGTCATAATTTGAAGCGCTTCATACCCTTGCACGTGAAACTTATCACGGGCCCATTGTTCATTCACAAAAATATCCAACCCTCTTAACCTTAATCCTTGCTCAATAATCGAAACGACTTTAATCGTTTGTTTTTCTTTTCCCTTTCCTTGTACTTCAATCGTATCTTGCAACTGAAGTCCTAAATTTTTAGCCGTTTCTTTCGTAACGACTCCCTCACCATCTTGTAATGGCTTATTTAAATTTTGCCCTGAAATCACTTTCGCCTTCGTTACTTTCTGATACGCTACAATATCGTTACCCACAACTTCCATTGAATCATAGTTAAGATTATTTTTTTTCGCATGTTCATACCATTCTTGATTCGCTTTTTTAAAGTCATAATTTACAAGTTTTGCTGTGAAGTCAGTAGCATTCCCTACACTCGCTTCTACACCGTCAACTTTTTTAACCTTCTCCATCCAACTAAATGGTAAAATCTCAATTCCTTGCGACTCCATCGGTACACGTACTACTAAATCCGCTGGTAAATGCTTTTGTAATCCTTTTTTCATACCTTCATACATAGAATTTACATACATCGTTCCAACAAGTGCTAACATAAAACCAAATGCTAGTATAGCAACTGAAACAGCTGCCTTATTCCGATAACGAATTACATTTCGACTACTAATCGTCGTTTCAATTCGAAATATCATTTGCAAAGGTTTTGCAATAACAGGCGCTATCATACGAATAAATAACGGAATCGCAAATAACAAACCAACTGCAAATAACAGCGCTCCTATCGCACTTGGATTAAAACCGATATACTCCTCTAATACGTTACCCGCTAATCCAATAACAGTACCAATAATTAAAATGCTAAGACTAAAAGCACTCCATCTTTTTTCTTTTTTCTCGTTACTAGGAAGACCTGGCCGAAGTGCTTGAACTGGAGGAATCTTTCTAACCATGAAAGCTGGTATAATAGCCCCTATGACAGACATAACAATCCCTAGTAAAAACGTAATGAGTAAAATCTCACCTGAAATCGAGAATGATTCTTTCCCAGCACTCTCAATATTCACCCATTTATTAATGAATGATGCCGCAATTGTGTGCGTACTCGCTCCAAGAACAATTCCTGCTAGAGATCCAATTGCTCCAATACATAAAGCCTCTAATAAAACGACTAATATAATTTGATTTGGATTACTACCAAGTGCACGTAATAATGCCCATTGCTTAAATCGACTTCTGACAGATAAGAAGAAACTTCCCATTATTAAAAGGGCTACTACAAATAAGGCAATACCACCTAAACTAAAAATTAATGGCTTCATTACATTTAGTCGTTCAAATGCCTTATCGACATAAGTACGTTGGTCTACCTTTATATTTTCTATCTTCTTATTTACATCAAGAGCAATCGCTCTCTTCACATTTACATCGGGTGTTTTCACTTGAACGAGATTGAACTGGTTTGATAGATTTAATTCTTTTTGAAGCCACTGGATTGGAAAATAAGCCCCATGCCCCATTGCCGCCATTAGCGGTGGATTTAAAATCCCGACGACTTTTACAGTCTTTTCTCCATGCTGCGGGAATGGCAGTTTAATCATATCTCCTACCCGTATATTTTCACGGTCTGTATACCCTTTTGTCAGTGCCACTTCAGCACCTTTTTTCGGATATCGACCTTCTAATATTTTATAAGAATGCATTTCTGGAGAGTCTTGCTCAACACCCCAATAAGATGGCTTTCCCGATAACTCTTTATAATTTGGAAAAGGATATGGTATAAGTACTTTTGATATTTTTTCAGCGTTTTCTAAGCCATCTATTCCTTTTAAACTTTCATTATTTAAATACATATCGTTTTTTATATAGCCAAATTGTAAATTATAATCTCCATACCGACTTACTACTTGTTCCTTCACACTTTGCTCAACTGATTGGTTACCGAGTAATAACATAGTCGCTAACATAACACCTAAAGCTGCACCGAGGGCAATCAACATATTACGTAACCAATTTTGTTTCATCGATTTTACCGCATACTTAATTACCCATCGCATCCCCTTTACCTCCTACTTTAAAGTGACGATTCATAATCTCTTGAATTTGAGTAACTTGTTGCGGGATATTTCGAAATTTCCACCCTTTACTTTCAGCATGTTCATGAATCACTTCACCATCTAATAAGAAAACAACTTTATCAGCATGGGCTGCTACGAATGGATCATGCGTTACAATAACAGCCGTTTGTTCTAACTCATCGCATGCATTACGAAGGGCCGCAATTATATTTTTGCTATTTTCTGAATCCAATGCCCCTGTTGGTTCATCCGCTAATATAATGGCTGGCTCATTTGCAAAAGCTCTTGCTATCGCAACCCTCTGCTGTTGTCCACCTGATAACTGTGCTGGTAAATGCTTTTCTTTTCCCTTTAGCCCAACGAGATCTAATAAACGATTTGCTGTCAACACCGCCTTCTTTTGTGAGACATTATCTAACAGTAAAGGTAATCCTACATTTTCCTCCGCACTAAACACTGGAATTAAATTAAACTGCTGAAAAATAAAACCGATTTTATGCCTTCTAAATAAAGCGAGCTCTTTTTCTTTTAATGTTGAAATCTCTGTACCATCAACTCGAATACTACCTAACGATGGAATATCTAATCCACCTAACAGCTGAAGTAAGGTCGTTTTACCTGATCCACTTGCCCCCATAATACAAACGAAATCCCCTTTTTGAATTTGAAGATTAATACCTTTTAATATCTTTACTTTGCTATCCCCAATATCAAACGATTTTTCTAACCTTTCAATTTCAATAATATTCATCCCGATATCCCCTTCTCTCTCTATTTGCCAATCTATATATTCTATTCAAAAATGCAAAATCCCTACTTATTTGTATTTTTTTGTCATATACTATCATGTATCCCGTATTAACTGATTAAATCTTCATTTTATTTCTCACGTCAGAAAAGTTGACTCTCGCAACAAAAGTAACCATACTACTTACACGAATACAAAAAACTACTCACATATCCACAAATAGGAGGAAGAAAAATGAAACATGTAATCGTTTATGCACACCCGAATACAGAAAGCTTCAACCATGCTATTTTAGAAACTGTAAAAAGTGAATTAGAAGGAAAAGGCCATGAAGTACGCGTTCGTGATTTATACGAATTAAACTTCAATCCAGTATTAAGCGCTTCCGATTTCATCTCATTTTCTCAAGGAAATACACCAGAAGATATTAAAGAAGAGCAGGAGCATATCTCTTGGGCTGATAGTATTACATTCATTTACCCAGTTTGGTGGGCGGGACTTCCTGCTATTTTAAAAGGATACGTTGACCGTGTATTTAGCCACGGCTTTGCTTATGCTTACAGTGAAAATGGCATTGAAAAGTTATTAAGTGGTAAAAAAGGATTGTTATTATCTACAATGGGAAATTCGAAAGAAGTATACCTAGCCGGCGGTATGTTTGACGCAATGAAGAAAACAGCGGATGTTGGTATTTTTGAATTTACAGGAATTGAAACACTTGAGCATACATTCTATACAAGTGTTCCTTCTGTGGATGATAGTGTGCGTAAACAATATCTTGAAGAAGTTAAAGATGTTGTGAATCGCGTATTTTAATGAAAAAATCCGGTTATAAGACCGGATTTTTTCTATTTCATCATTAATTTAGGAATATATCTTTGAAGGATATTTTCTACCTCATCCATATCCTCTTCTCTAATAAGTAAATTGATATTATCATTCATTTTCTCTCGCCCGCGATATAAAAAAATATTTTCCTTTGAATTCCCCCATGTAGATGTTTTATACCCTTTTAATTCTTCATACGAATAAAAATTTAATCCGTCTATTACGCCTTTTTCATATATTTGTACACTCTTAATGAGATGAATAGCTAATAAAGTCATTAAACAACTTGCTGCTGCATAACTACCTGACTGAACAAGAAACTGTTCAACTGTCCCAATATCACCACTTACGTATTGAGTATGCGTATACATACATTGTCCGATGAAGTAAGCTGGTCCAAGTAATACAATCCAACGTCGTTTCAACCTGGGATATGTTGCAATAAGTTTTCCAGCACTTTTTTTCATATCATTTATTTTATATATCTTCCATAGAACAAAACCTAAAATACATAGTGTTAAAATAAAAATAATACATGACATCAAATACACTTCTTGGCCCCCAACCATTATTCACATATGCTAACAACTTGATTTTACCATTTATATCCACATACCATATATGCAATTATGCATAAAAAAACAGGTAACCTCTTCCGGTTACCTGCATTTCATTACATCTTCTCAATCCACTCCGTCAAGTTATGCACAACTTGCGTCGGTTGAACTTCGTATTCTGTTAACTTCTCCACAGTTGTTACTCCAGTGTGGACAAGAAGGGTATGCATGCCAGCATTTACTCCCGCTAAAATGTCCGTATCGTAGTTATCCCCAACCATTAATGCCTCATCTTTTCCTATGCCAAGCACTTTTAACGCTTGTTCCATAATGATTGATTCCGGTTTTCCGATAAAGATTGGATCCACACCTGTTGATACTGCTACAACTGATGTTAATGAACCATTACCTGGTAATAATCCTCGCTCAGTCGGAATGGCAATGTCCCCATTTGTGGAAATAAACGTTGCGCCGTTACGCACAGCAAGACACGCTTTTGCTAATTTTTCATATGTGATGTCACGATCTAAACCGACAACAACGAAATCAGGATTTTCATCCACAAGTTCAAATCCTTTTTCCACAAGTGCATCGTGTAAGCCTTCTTCACCAATCATATATACAGTTGCATCTTGTTTACGCTCATAAATGAAGTTTGCTGTCGCCATACTCGTTGTGAATACTTGCTCCGCTTTTGCTGGAATATCAAAACGAACAAGTTTTTCTGCCACTTGTTCTGGTTTACGAGTTGAGTTATTTGTAACGAATAAATATGGAATGCCGCGTTCTCCTAATGCTTTTACGAAGTCGCTTGCTTCTTCAATTTGCTCTTCTCCGCGATACATCGTACCGTCTAAGTCAATTAAATAACCTTTATACATCGATTATGTCTCCCCTTCTATGCTAACGTTCTCATCTATCATACCACTCTTATATTACCCCCTTTTTCCAAAGAAAAAAACGCTTTACCCTAAAGCGTCCCATAACGTTCATTTTTTCTCTTTTATTTGGTACGAACAATTACAATCGCCCACGCACATGTTCGTTAACATTTTCACATTTGCCCCTGCAAATAACCGCTTGTACATATCTTTTTCATCTTCACACACTTGCGGGAATTTCTCCGCTATTTCCTTTAACGGACAGTTTTGCTTTTCAAGTATGAAAGAGTGTTCCCCATCTCTCTTTATTTGAACCATATAACCACTTTTCTCTTGCATAGCAGCTATTTCCTGTACTTTATACGCTAAATTACTTTGATTACTTATCTTCTTTTTTAACTGTTCTTCCATTCGTTTCGTTCTCGCTTGTAAAACATAGCGAAGTATTTTTTCATCGTCCATTCGAGCTAAATCATCTAATATTTCAATAGCAAACTGCTTATATTCTTTCGGGAATGTATCTTCTCCCTTTTGACTTAGTCCATACAAATATGTTGGTCTTCCAACATGCTGCCTTACCATCTTTGAATAAATTAGCTCATCATTCTCTAGTTTACTTAAATGCCTTCGGATCGCCATCTCTGTAATTTCTAAAGCTTCGGCTAATTCTGCTACAGTATGCTCGCCCTTTACCTTCAATAATTGTATAATTTCTTCTTTCGTAGTACGTGCTTCCCCCATAGCTTACCCTTCTCCCTTTTCTCTCTCATACATAATATAAGATCCCCAAAAAGGCACCTTGGGGATCTTATAAGCATAATTATTCTGGTACAAATGCAGATACAGGTCCTAATTCCTTTTCTAAATAACTGCGAATATTCGCTGGGTATTTCTCTACCACTGCGATATGTTTTTGAATCGCCTTATATAACTCATCATGATTCATTTGAATATAATCTTGCGTAAGCATTTTTCGAAGAAGGATAACTTCCTTCATGCCTTTTCCTTCTTCTTCACTTATGACTCTCTCGTCAATTAAAATATCGATAATATCTTCGTAACTTCCCGGATCGCGCATAATAAATCCATCAATCATCGCATTTCCTACATCTAATACACAATCAATAATTAGATGCGCTATGCGTTCTAATGCGTAAAATTCAAACTCGGTTTCATATATCTTTTTCTCTTGAAATGTACTTGTTGCTCGTTCTAAACATACTAGCATTTGTTCTATTTTCTTTCTGTCTACAAAATACATGAATGTCACCTACCTGGAAATTAAAGCATTTACATTTTAATTGTAACGCTTTCTTCTGAAAAAATCGACAATTTTTCGAATTCACCTTTTC
>Ga0209130_1000799_pt1 | contig 26757 bp, 20 predicted proteins | sample AraplaMF_Cvi_mLB_FD_184264 | JGI IMG/M metagenome (GOLD analysis project Ga0209130, IMG submission 184264) | Arabidopsis root microbial communities from the University of North Carolina, USA - plate scrape MF_Cvi_mLB (SPAdes) (version 2) | ecosystem: Host-associated > Plants > Roots > Endosphere...
GAGTATATTTATTTTTATAACTATAAACGGTTCCAAAAACGACTCAACCACCGAGCTCCGATAGAATATCGAATCTCGATGGCTGCTTAGTCTTTTTAATATTGTCTACTTGACAGGGATAAGACCAATTCCAGTCCTCTTTCTATTTTAATGTTATCAATTTAAAAACCTTCAGCATACGCATTTTGATAAAGTCTCAACCTGTCTTGTTAGTTTAGTAGGCATTTAGCTTTTTTCTCTTCCCCTATATTTATTATCTCCGAATCTGTCCATTCCCACGAATCATATATTTTGTGGAAGTCAATGCAGGAAGCCCCATTGGTCCCCTTACGTGTAGCTTTTGCGTACTGATGCCGATTTCTGCGCCGAAGCCGAATTCAAAACCATCAGTAAAGCGTGTCGAAGCATTATGGTAGAGTGCCGCAGCATCGACGGATGTGAAAAACTTGCTAACGTTTTCTTCACTCTCTGTAATAATCGCTTCAGAATGCATGGATCCATAAGTATTGATATGATTAATCGCTTCTTCAGCAGAGGAAACTATTTTGACTGCTAGCGTGAGAGATAAAAATTCTGTCCCCCAGTCTGCTTCTATAGCGGGTACAATAGAAGCATCAATTGCTAATACTTTATTATCTCCACGTAGTTCTACTCCTCTTTCCTTTAACGAAGAAAACAGTTCGTTACCAAATCGATGCCCCCAATTTTCATGAAGTATAATCGTTTCAATTGCATTACATACAGATGGACGCTGCGTTTTGGCGTTTATGATAATATCAAATGCCATTTGTTTATCTGCAGTTTCATCAATAAAAATGTGACAATTCCCTGCACCAGTTTCTAATACCGGAACAGATGCTTCTCTCACTACAGTATCGATTAACTGTTTACCACCTCTTGGGATAAGAACATCCAAGTACTCGTTTAGTGTAAACAGCTGCTTTGCACTATCACGTGACGTATCTTCTATAAGTTGTACGCATTCTGAAGGCAAGCTCGTTTGTTTAAGTGCTCGGTGAATAACAGCCACGATGGCTTTGTTAGAATACGTAGCGGAAGAACTACCACGTAAGATCACTGCATTTCCTGTTTTTAAGCAAATCGTGGCCGCATCCACCGTCACGTTTGGGCGCGCCTCGTAAATCATCCCGACAACACCTAGTGGCACGCGCATCTCCTGAATAGATAGACCATTTTCCAATTCCCATGCACTTACACATTCTCCAACAGGATCACGCAAATCAATCAGTTGCTTAATACCTTCTGTCATATCAATAATACGTTGCTCATTCAGCATAAGGCGATCAAGGAGAGAAGCAGACAATCCTTTTTCCTTACCTTCCTCAATATCCCGTTTGTTCTCCTCTAAAATATATGCGGTTTCTAATATCAATTGATCAGCAATCGCGATAAGTGCTTCGTTTTTTTGATCTGTAGATTTTAGTACAAGTTCTCTAGCGATCTTCTTCGCTATTTGTCCCTTTGCCAACACTTCATTCATTTTCATTTCCTCCTTCTTTAAGATTCAGATGAGTCTACTCTATTCTTAAAATGAAACCCAATTATCTCTATGGATGACTTCATAGCTATGCCTTTCACCTCGAACTTGAATGTCTTGGCTCTGCATACCTTTTAGATCTTTTATTTCCTCTGCACTATATCTGCATTGACCTTTCCCTATTACACGCCCTTGTTGCGTTACGACCTCCACAACTTCTCCTGCTTGGAAGAACCCGGAGACACTAGTAACACCAGCAGGAAGAAGACTCTTTCCATGCTGAATGATAGCAGCTGCTGCTCCAGCATCCACTTCGATTTGTCCGCTAACAAGTGAATGTAACGCAATCCACTGCTTATTCATCTTAATCGCTTTTGGAGGTGCATTACCGATATACGTTCCATCACCTTTCCCCTTCAAAACATCTAAAAACTTCTCATGTCCACGACCTGATCCGATAAATACACTCACACCAAGAGAAAGTGCTGTTTTTGCAGCATCGATTTTCGATTTCATACCGCCAGTTCCCAGTTTTGATCCAGCATCACCAGCAAGAGAAGCGATTTCTTCCGTAACCTCAGGGAGGAAATAATATTTTTTCGCGTCTGCATTATTCTGGGGATTCTGGTCATATAAACCGTTCACATCTGTAAAAATCATGAGCATATCGGCCGAAACAAGTCCGCTTACTAAAGCAGACAGCATATCGTTATCACCAAACGTCAACTCCTCTAAAGAAATAGAATCATTTTCATTAATTATGGGAAGAGCGGAACGGTTTAGTAGCTCCCCTAAAGTGGCATAAGCATTACTGTATTGTTCTTTTCTTGAAAAATCACTTCTTGTTAGTAAAAGTTGCGCGGTAACGATATCATATTTACGGAATTCCTCCATGTATGCCTGCATTAACAAACTTTGCCCGACAGCCGCAGCAGCCTGTTTACCTTTAATTGTTACTGGCCTGTTAGGGTACCCTAGAGCAGAAAAACCTGCAGCGACGGCCCCAGATGTAATTAACAAAACTTCATGCCCTTCCTCTTTCAATCGAGCCAATGCGGCAACATGATCTGAAAGTTGTTCTTTAGAAATGCCTCCATGACTATCTGCTAGAGAGCTACTCCCAATCTTTACAACAATTCGTTGTTTTTTCACTTTTGTATCCCCCAAGTCTAAAATCAAAGTTTTTTATAAATTACACTTCTATTCATACAGCTTGCAGCGATTTCTATTCTCACCAATGCTGCACCTAGCCTATTAAAGAGCAAAATAAAAATGACCGCTTCGCCCTTAATAAAATAAAAAGGACGAAACGGTCATTGTTCCGCGGTACCACCTTAATTGATATACATAGATATCCACTTGGCGCCTATAACGCAGGCGTACGCCTAAACTTTCATTTAAGACTCAGGGATAGGTTCGATACATTCTATACGAGGAATCTTTCAGCCGGTGAATTCCACTCTCTTTCGTAAGAAGACATATGTACTAATTCCCTTCAACGATTTTCGATCTAATTTTTTTATATTATGCGATATTGTTTGTTTTTGTGTCAAGAGATATTTTGAAAAATTATTAGAGCGACAAGTTTTTAGTATAAAATTATGAACATCACCATTTCTTAAAAATGTGGATTTAACTATACCTTATCGATTATTAATCAACATAGAGCTAGTTATGTTACAAATCCTACAACTTCTCCTAATTCCTTATGCGAATAATAGAATGTATCGCTATTATCAAACACGGTCTTTGATGTTATCAAGTGTAGACAATACAAAATATTAAATTTTACTGCATGTACTTATATAGTTTCAAATAAAATTTATTTATTTTTAGTATTGCAAAAAGGACTACACTCTCTTAGAATATTTCTTTATATTGTATGGGATATTATTTAACTTTTTCAGAATAATATTTTAAAACCGATAAAATTGATTATAAAAGGAGCAAGATAGAGTTATTATGGACAAACAAATTGGATTCATCGGATGCGGAAATATGGGGATGGCTATGATTGGCGGGATGATAAACGAAAATATAGTGTCTGCAGAAAAAATAATTTGTTCAGACGTAAACGTTACTAATTTAAAAAATGCTAGCAAAAAATATGGCGTAACTATAACTTCTGAAAACAATGCAGTAGCTAAAAATGCTGATATTTTAATTTTGTCAATTAAGCCAGACTTATACTTATCAGTAATTAACGAAATAAAAGACCAAATAAATGGCGATGTAATAATCGTAACTATCGCTGCTGGAAAAAGCATTATGAGTACTGAGGATGCTTTTGGTAGAAAGTTAAAGATTGTAAGAGTAATGCCTAATACACCAGCTCTTGTTGGCGAAGGAATGTCTGCATTATGCCCTAATGAACTGGTTACAGAAAAAGATTTAGAAGATATATTAAACATTTTTAATAGTTTTGGTCAAACAGAGATAGTAAATGAAAAATTAATGGATGTTGTAACTTCTGTAAGTGGTTCGTCGCCAGCCTATGTATATATGTTTATAGAAGCCATGGCAGATGCTGCTGTATTGGAAGGAATGCCAAGGGATCAAGCATATAAATTCGCAGCCCAGGCTGTATTAGGTTCTGCAAAAATGGTACTGGAGACAGGAATACATCCGGGTGCATTGAAAGATATGGTTTGTTCTCCAGGTGGAACGACTATAGAAGCTGTAGCAACATTAGAAGAAAAAGGTTTAAGAACAGCCATCATTTCAGCTATGAAGCGTTGTACTCAAAAATCTGTTGAACTATCTAGTCTAACGAAAAACAATTAAAATAAAATTTACCAATTGCGTATGCCTTAATTAAGTTGTATACCATATTCACATTTGGTTTAGATAATCCTCATTATAAGTAGTAAATAAAACGGACGAATTCATACTTTCTTGAATTTGTCCGTTTTATTATTTATTATTCTTAAATAATTTCATACTATTTGTTCCCCTCTAGTCTTCCCCACTTTTCCCCCGCATAAGACTTTGTATAAAATTAGGTAAAGAAATGAGAAAACTGAGAGTTTATTACCTAAGAGCATTGATTACAACTTTAGCTGCCTCTGCAATTAGTTGGTTATCATAGGTGTCCTCTTTTTCATCTTTACTGGATAAAATTGCGATGATAATAGGTGCTTTATTCGGCGGCCAAACGATAGCAATATCATTTCTTGTCCCATAACTTCCAGCTCCTGATTTATCTCCAACTACCCAGTCAGTTGGTACGCCTGCACGAATAAGTTTGTCTCCTGTAGCATTGCCTTTCATCCACTCTGTAAGAATGTTACGTTTATGAGCTGGAAGCGCATTTCCGACCGTAAAAGCCTTGAGATTTGTAGCAATTGCTTTTGCTGTACTAGTGTCACGGATGTCTCCTGGAATAGCTTCGTTTAACTCTGTCTCAAAGCGATCAGCCATAGTAACCCGATCACCCATCTGTCTAAGCGCCTTTTCATATCCCTTAGGACCGCCTATTTTATTTAATAAAATGTTCCCTGCAGTATTATCACTGGAACGAACAGCGGCCTCAACAATTTCTCCTAATGTCATTCCGGTATCTACATGTTTCTCTGTAACGGGTGAATATTCAACTAAATCATCTTTCGTATAGTTGATGACTTCATTTAATTTATCAATTGAGTTTTGCTGTAGCAATACCCCTGCCGCTAAGGCCTTATAGGTTGATGCATAGGCAAATCTTTCGTTAGGTCGATAAGAAATTGTTCGATTTGTACCAGTATCAATAGCATACACACCTAATCGAGCATCAAATTTTTTCTCAAGTTGAGAGAATTCTTTATACGTCGCATGATTATTATGTTTAACTGGTCCTGTCTTTTCTTTCGCTTCAACTTGCAATGCCCCTCCTGTAAAAGTTCCTAAGCTTGTAAGACCTAAGCCTAATATGCCAGCACAGATCCCTATTATTTGCATCCTCTTGTTTTTCAAAATCATCATTCCTTTCAAATTTTCAATACTGAAAACAAGTGGTAAATTCAATACACTGTATCCAATTTGAACACCTGTTTTTATACGTACACATAATAGACCAACTAGGAAACAAGTTTGTTCCATAAATTTAAAACCTTTTTAACTAGTAGCCAAGATATTAACAAAAGTAAGAGATAGCAACTATGTTAGCTGCTATCTCTTATTTTAAATCTTCCTTTTCATTTAACTTATTAAGGTTTTTATATAAACAGGGGCTCTTCCCCTGAGAAAAGTGCACATATTTTTCTAATTTTGATTCGAACTATCTGTACTAGTAGCTTCACCATGTATACGTTGCTGTTTTAAATCAAAGTATGCATCTAAAACTTCCTTTCCAATTATAGAATTAATTCCATTTTTATCATTATGAAGCCATGGGACTACTACAGAAAATGCTACTTCTGGATTATCATATGGAGCATATCCAACTAATGTTAAGTTGTAACATTCCATACGTTCTCCTTTTGCATTTCTACCAATTGGATCATCTCCACCATATACAGTTTGAGCTGTCCCTGTCTTTCCTGCTGGTTTATATGAAGCATTTTTGAAATACTTCACTCCAGTTCCATCACCTTCTTGGAATACCCATCTAAAGCCTTCTTTTATCCGATCAATATGTTCTTTCTTCATATCAACTCGATTTAATACGACAGGCTCTATAGAGCGTATAACTTTGCCAACCTCTTCTTCTTTTATTGATTGTTCTCGTATTTCTTGTACAATTTGGGGCTGCATACGATATCCACCATTTGCAATTGTTGAAATATATTGTGCTAATTGCAATGGCGTATAAGTATCATACTGACCGATAGAAAAATCTAGTAAAAATCCAGGTTGACTATCTACTTTTCTAGTTTGTCCAATTATTTCATTCGGTAAATCAATACCTGTTGGGACTCCTAAACCAAATTGTTTAAAATAATAGCGCATCGTATCAAATGCTTCTTGTTTAATATCCAACGAACCATTTGGTACGTAATTAACTCCCGCAATTTTTAAAGCTGTCTGGAACATGTATACATTCGAAGATACTTGTAAAGCTCGTAAATCATTAATATTACCAAATCCGGATACATTCCACGATTTCTTAGCTTGTGTACCTTTAAATTTCATCGGTGCATCATAAAATTGATCTCCTGGCTGTATTGCCCCTGTCTCATATCCAGTTAATAAAGTAGCACCTTTTACAGCTGACCCTAGCTCATACGAAGTTGTCATGTTACCTAATGCCAAATCCTCCATCTCTATTTTACCTTCTTTTTCTACAATCTTTTTGCCTGCCATAGATAAAATCTGCCCATTATTTGGATTCGTCATGACGACAAAAGCTCGGTCCAACAGTGGCTCTGAACTCTTAAAAGCCCTCAAATTTTTCTCAATACTTTCTTCCACTTTTTTTTGTAATTCCATATCAATCGTTAATGTTAAACTATTACCACTTTTTCCTTTAGAGATTATTTCTGCGCTAACAATGTTTCCTGATTTATCAGTAATGTTTTTCACTTCTTCTTTTGTGCCGTGTAACACATCTTCATATCGTTGTTCAATATAACTTTTTCCTACACGATCATTACGGTTATATCCACGTACCAAATAAGAATCTAAGTTTTCTTTCGGTAATCCTTCTTCACTACTTGTAATATTACCTAACACGGAACGAAATAAATTACCATTTACATAATTACGTTCCCAATCAACTGTTGCATCTACTCCTGGAAACTCCGCAAGGTTTTCACTTATGCGCGCATACTCTTGATCTGTTACATCTTTTTTAATAATTTGTGGTGTCAGTTGATAACCTGAACTCATTTTACTTTTAATAGCTAACACCTTTAAGTCTTGTGCTGTTAATTCTGCCAATTCCACTTCTGTCACACGACTTCGTCTTAAATCTTCAATCTTTTTGTCTAGCTCTTTTCCCTCTATTCCCTTTTCTTTAAACTTTCCTATGTCTTTTTTAGTAATCTTTGATTCCGCACGTTTTGTATTCAATTGCATCCAGAAATCTTTTTTATCGATATCAGTTAATTTATTTATATCTTGCTCAGGCATTTCAAGTACTATTGCCAAGTCTTTTGCTGTTTTTAAAATGTCTTTACTCGTTATCCCCTTCACCCTTGTATACGTAATCGTACGAAGAGATCGATTATTAACAACCATTTTTCCTTCTCGGTCTAGAATTTGTCCACGTGGAACCGGAATACTAGTTGTTTCATTTTGACTGTTTTCCACTTGGTTCTTATAAGCCTCTCCTTCAACAATTTGTACCTTTCCTAGCTGCATAATAATAGCCGAGAATAGCAGAAAGATGCAAAGGAACATTATATTTAATCGAATAGATATATATGTTTTCTGCTTATTTCCTTTTTGTTTTATCATAAATCCTCCATATAATTCTTCTGAGAATTGCTTCTAATACTTAGTAAATACAAAAAGCGTTCCCTATATATTAGATACCGCTGGCCGGTTATAAATATTGTCTCAACTTTTTTGCTAAATCCTTGTAAGCATCCATTCCTTTTGGTTTAGCCGGATAATTAATAAATCTCCCTTCCTGTTACTTTTTTGTCGCTTGCATTAGAAATGCTAAACTGTATAATGACTCATATTAAACTTACACGTAGACTTACTATTAATTTTTCATACTGATTGTTCCTTTCTGACTGCTGTAATACTTAATAGACAACCTAAACAATAAAGTTGTTCCACATTTACAAAAAAAATAATTAACTATAAGATGAAATAAGCTAAAAAAGGGAGGGTTTTATGTTACATAAAAAAATAAAAAGATGGAGATTTTTTGCGATTCTTTCTTTTGTAGGTTTGATTTTACTAATTTTATTAAAAATCAACTTCATTTCAATTACTATCGCAACTTCTTCAGCTGAAAGAGGAAAAATTTTTGATCAAAATGGTGTAATACTAGCTACAAATAAGAAAGTTAAGTCTCTATATTGCACTTCTAATGATGAAAAACTATCGAATCAAGATACATCAAACACATTAGCTTTTTTCAATCAATTTTCAAACGAGTTTCAACATGACATTTCTGCAGAGGACATAAAATCACAATTACAACAATCTTGTAAAAAGCAGACTATGAATGATATACCGTTATACTCTGACATAAATGAGAGTGAACTTACATTCATAAACAAGAACAAACCCAATAATGTAATAATCAAAAATGAATTGATTCGATATTATCCTAAACACGAAATTGGTTCACAGCTAATTGGGTATGTAGAAAATGACCTTAATTCTAAGTATGGACCTGTCGGAAAAAGTGGGATTGAGCTTCAATATGAAAATGATTTAAAAGGAAAGCCCGGAAAAACTCTGATTTTTAAATTGAATAATAAAAAGTTCTTATGGAACATTCAAAAAGTACAAAAAGGAAAAGATGTCCGGCTAGCTTTAGACTCTAAATTGCAGCAAAAAACAGAGGAAGCATTAAGATCTCAAATTAAGAAAATACCTGATGCTAATGCTGGTTATGTTGTAGTAACCGATGTAAAAACTGGCGCAATTTTAACTATGGCCAACTCGGCAGTTTTTAATCCAAATATATTATATACACATGTATCATCTAAAAATGAAAACATTAAATCACTTTCGCAAAATAAAGCAATTCAAAAATTAAAGTATGGTGAATCTTATGTAAATATGGCCTCTACTATAAAGCCATTTACTATTTTAATTGGATTAAACGAAAAGCTTTTTCAACCTGAAGATACTTATTTAGATAAGGGTAGTTTTCAGTATGATAATCAAAATAACATTACGAATGCACCTGGAACGCCAACAGGTGAGATTACACCGAGGCAGGCTATCATTAATTCATCTAACACATTTATGACAGCAAAAGTAGCTCTGCCCTTATTCAACCAAAATAATGGGAATATAGAAAAAGTGGCACATATATGGACAGATTATTTAATGCAATTCGGTCTACGTTCTAAAACCGGGATTGATTTACCCTTTGAAGAAGACGGACAATATGAATTCCATCCATCTAATAAGTTTGAAAATGGAATCTCCGCTTTATTAAATGCCTCTTGGGGAGGAAATGAAGTGCATACTCCTCTTCAACTCGCTCAATATGCAGCAACTTTGGCAAGTAAAGGTGATAAATATAAACCTCAAATCGTAAGTGCCATTATTGATCATGACGGTAATGATTCAAAAAAGTTTAAACCAATCTTAGAAAGTTCTAATCGATATCCGATGAAATTTTGGAGCGTCGTGCAAGGTGGGATGAGTCACAATATAGAGGAGATTAAAAACTTGCCCTTTGATGTCGCAGGTAAAACGGGTATAACAGGTTCACCGAATGAGCAAGAAAGAGTGATAAATCATTCTCTTTTCATTGCATATGCTCCTACCGAAGATCCACAAATTGCCGTTTCTGTCGTTATTCCTGGTAGTAATTCAGAAAAAAACATTGCTGCTCTCGTTACATCAGAAATTTTAGAGTCCTGGAATACGCTTCAAAAAGAAAATAAAAACAAAGAGGAAGGTTCATTAAAGTGAACCTTCCTCTTTTACCATATAGAATCTATATTTATTATTTTCCATTCACCTGCATCATTCTTTTCAAACATAAATGAATACTTAATATCAGTTAAAACATACTCTTTTTGTACATATCCAGTATTACCGTTAATTGTAGATATTTTTATATATCCATCATTCTGCACTTTTTCTGGAATCCAAGCTTTTACCATTTCATTAGATACTTCATATAAAACTTGTGATTCTCGTTTTGGTTCAGCTAAAATTTTTGTTTTATTTCCAGTAACAGTTGCATATATAAAATGCGCTTGCTTTGGTTGGTTACTTTCTGTCAATCCACTTGGTACTTTGTATACTTTTTTTGTATCATTTGCAAATTCTCCTCCCATTGTAAGAGCGACCTGCAACTCATGAAAAATATCTTCATCAAACTTCAATTCATCCTTCTTATAACTCTTCCCTTTAAATAGAACTTCATCATTTAAAGCTCTAAACAGGTCATTTTCATTTTTTGAATTTGTGCTTCGATATAAATCATTCATAAATTGTTTTAATGATGGATCTTGAGCAGACTCATCTTTTGTTTTAGGCTTAATTTGAGTACTACTTTGTACCGGTGATTTATTATCATCAAGCCAAGGTTGTTGAACAATAAAAAATAACATTGTACAAACGAAAACAACTACAATAGGTAATGCTTTTTTACGAAAGGGTCTTTTATGTTTTACAAAATCCCTTTCATTATTTTCGTATATAGACTGCTTAATTTTAAAAATAAATTCTTCTTCATCTTTACGATTCTCCATTGGACCTTTTTTTATTTTTCTATACCAGTCAAGATTTTGTTTATTGTTCATCACTACTACCCTCCCCTATTAATTTTGAAACCTTACTTCTCGCTCTACTTAATCTCGATTTTACAGTTCCAATGGATACTCCTAATGTTTCAGCCATTTCTTCATAAGATAATTCATATTTTGCGTCCAATATAATTATTTCACGGTGCTTTTTAGGTAGTTTTAATACAACCTTCCACACCTCATTCATTTCTTCTTGGTTAAAAAATTCTTGTTCTGCTGACAGGGATTGCTTATCGTCACTAAAAAATCCTATTAAAGATATCCTTTTAAAATAGGAGGATTTCAAATAGTTTATTGCCGTATTTCTTGTGATTTTTAATATCCACGTTTTAATAGATGACTCCTTTCGAAATGAATTCCAATTTTTAAACACCTTTATAAATACATCTTGCGTGATATCATCTGATAAGTGTGGATCTTTCGTAATAATAAATGAATAATTCCATACATCTTGCCAATAGTCTTTTATAACATAGTCCAGCTCATCATGATTACACTTTTCAATAAACGTCTGTTCCATTTCCACACCTCAAACTTATTTGAATAAACATAAAACTGCCCTCACTTTTATTATGGTTTCAATATATAGACAAGATACAAGTTTCATTTGTTCCATTGTTTATCTTTTTTCAGGCAGAATAATACTACTAAAAAACAAGTAAAGCATACAATGATAAAAATCCACTCATGAAAATCTGTTTTTTTGAATTTAACGTAACACTCCACTTGTCCATTTCAATTTGCTATACTCTTCTATTTACCATTAGCAATGCCAACTTTTCAGAAATGAAAATAAAGATAAGGTATCAATTTTCTAGAGTCGCAGCAAAAAAGCATTCTCGATTAGAAAGAATGCTTTTTTGAAATTTAATTGTTCTATATTTCCCCAAATTTATACCTTTGAGTTAAGCAAACATATAATAAAGTAAACTTTAATCAGCCCTCACCAATCGGGATTTTACGGGCAGCTCGACCCCCACCTAACTTCTTCGCTTTCGTTGAATTTTGAGATGGGGGTCTTACTGCCCGTTACTGCGGGATAAATTCAGTGAAAAAATTCACCTTATAATTAAGTGTTATTTCTGAAATACATGTTTTACTTTTTCACCTGGAACGTTACTTCCCCCTCTTCCTTTTACATCTTCGATCATCATGGTAACAATCATGTCTGGCGCATTTGCATCAAAAGCTGCAAACCATCCAAGTTCTCTTCCGTCTGCTTCTTTCGACTCTTTCAGTTCTGCTGTACCAGTTTTACCAGCAAGAGTTACACCATCAACCTTAGCAATTCTCCCCGCGCCATCAGGGTCATTTATCACTTTTATTAATGCACTCTTTAATATCTCTTGATTCTTTTTAGAAACCACATTTTCTTTCCAATTCCCCGCTACTGTTGCTTCTTTTAAAAGATGTGGCGACGGAATATTTCCTTCATTCACAATTGGCGCATATGTTAATGCTAAATGAAGTGGTGTCATTAATACTTGTCCTTGTCCGTATCCCGTGTCTGCTAGTTGAATATCATTTTTTATTCCATCTTTTGCAATTATTGAAATAGGAAATTCGTATTCGATTGGTAATTTTTCATGAAATCCGTATTTCTTAAATTCATTTACATACTGATCTTTTCGCATTTTCAAGGCTTGTTGAGCAAAATAAATATTATCAGAGTACTTCATTGCCTTATCAAAATCAACTGGACTAGCTTCCTTCACACGTGTTACATAATAATTTCCCCAAGATGAATCTTTTGTCCACTTTAATCCTTGAATTTTAAATTCTTCCTTAGGGTTTATTGTGTTTGTTTCCAAACCAATTGCACCTGTAATCGTTTTAAATACGGAACCTGGTACAAATGCTTGTGTGAAACGATTCATCATTGGCAGTTTCGAGTCGTTATTCCATGCTTCTCGTTGGGCTTTTGATGCTCCTCTAACTATTGTATTTGGATTATAAGCAGGGCTACTTACAAGTGCGATTGTTTCACCCGTTTTAGGATTGACCGCTGCACTAGATCCTGCTTCATTTTTCATCTCATTAAAGATTTTTTCTTGAATTGTAGCATCAATTGTTAACGTAACATTTTCCCCTTCTTTTGCTTCTTTTTTTGCTACGTTTTTAATCTCTTTCCCATTCTCATCTTCTATAAATACGCGTCCACCCTTTTCACCACGCAATTTATTCTCAAGTACTTTCTCTAAACCCGTCTTACCTACTAAATCATCTGCTTGATAACCTTTTTTTTGAAGCGATTTTAACTCCTCTGCATTCACCTTTCCTATATATCCAGTTAAGTGTGCGGCTGCTTCTCCTAATGGATACGTACGAATATTTACTGGGCGAGATGAAACCCCTTCTAATTCAATATAATCATTCTGTCTAGTTCCCTCTTTTAAAATACCAATTGGTACAAAGGAGTCTGGTTTTATCCATTTCGCTGCGAGCTTCTGATTGACCTCTTCTGTAGACATATCAAGTAATTGTGCTACTATTTCTTTTGTCTGTGCTGCCGTTTCACCTAGTTTCTCTGGAATAATTCCAACCTCAGTCGCTTTACCATTCGTTGCAAGCCCTTTTCCATTTCGATCATATATTTCTCCGCGTTTTCCTTGTTCTGTTTGCATACGGACTTTGTAATCTTTTTTCATACCTGGGAAAATGAAGTCTGGTGTCCAATCTATTTTCCAAGATTCCTTATCTTTATCTTTCACGAGTTTTGCTTCATGGATGAATGAAACAGTTCCTCCATCCGTATCCATATTAACTTCAAAAAGAAAAAGTTCTTTATCTTTCGTATTCTCTCCTTTCGTTTTGACTTTTAAATTCTTAACTCCAATACCATCATAGATTTTTTGATATTTCTCTGCGAAATCCTTTTTGGAAATCGTCTTTTTTGCATGTTCTGATAAATGATCATACATATTTGCAAATTTTTTATCATTCCATAAATTGATATATTCTTCAAATGCTTGTTTTGGCGGTTCGTTTTTATTACATCCTACCAACATAACTGCAAAACAAAAGAAAAGCAGTATCCATAATTTTTTCAATTCAATCTTCTCCCTTAGTTAAAAATGTTTTAACGCTTAATAGACAGTGTAAGTTATGAAATTGTTCCATATTTACAAAAAGATTAAATTTATGGTTAAGCTGCATTCCGAGAGGGAAGATTTTAAGTTTCTTCCAAACATAAGGAGCGAATATATTTAGCGAATGTTATCATTATTAGTGTTGTTTTAACAATTTCATTTAAAATACCTTTTAGTTCATTTTCACCGATCTTATCTTTTTTTCTTTATAGATTTTTGATACAAAAAAAGAATCCTTATACTAAGGATTCTGCAACAGAAAATAACAAAAATATAAACAATAAAGAGAATTACTTAAAGTATAATTTATAAGCACTCTATATCCTTCTTTTTCGCACCAAAAACCCCTGTACAGCATGTGACAGGGGTTTAGGTCATTCTATAGCTTATTTAGAAGAGTCATGTACAGGCAAACTACTAAAAATCAATTCAGCAACTTTCACATATCCTTTTGAGTTTGGATGAATTAAATCTGTAGACCAAAGCGTATTGTCATTAACTAAATGATGATTCCAGAAGTCAACATGATGAAGCTTATACTCTCTACTCAGTGAAAGTATAACTTCATTTGCCTCTAATAATTGTTCTTTTAATACTTGTTTTTATTCAGAAGAAAAAGGAAGTCGAACTGTAAAATCTGGAAGGTTTGCTATAATAATATCAGCCCCTGCTTTACTTAATGTATCTATCATAAATTCCATATCGTTCTTATATGCATCATGATTCCAACGTCCTTTTAAAACATCGTTTGCCCCTGCAATGAGACTAACCAAATCTGGATTAAAAGTTAACGCCTTTTCCAATTGCTGCGAGCGAATTTCTTTAGTTACTAACCCACGCTTTGCAAAATTGGCATATTCTATATCGTTTTCACACAGTTGAACAAAATGATCTATCCAGCTTTTTAATGCAATTCCCTCAACTTCATCCCCTATCCCCTCTGTAAAACTATCACCAATTGCTACAAATCGCTTCCACATATCTAGTCCCCCTTTTTGCTATTTATATCTACACTATACAATAGTTCACAACGTAATTGTTCTTTCTAAATGCTTTTCGATTTCAATTAAATTCCATAGGGGATTTTTAAAATGAACAATTACAAATAGATTAAACTATTTCACATGAACAAAAACATGAAAATCTACGTTATTTTCTCGCAGAAATAGGTTGAGACCAACTATCTTTGTCATTATCATTTAAGCTTACTTGAAAAACATATATAGGTTGAGAAAAACCTTTCGAATCAGCGTAGTAATCTATATTATAATCTGTAATGACTAATGTATCACCTGCTTTGAAAGATATTATAAGATCAAAGTCTCCTTGTTTTAGTTTTTGAAATGCTTCTTTGGGCGACAGAATTTCAACATCTCGAATATGTAATTTTTTTGTAACTAGCTCATTGTCATCCTGCATTGTTGTAATTTCCTCTTTGTAAACAGGCATTTTTTTACCTTCGCCTTTTAAATCTATTAATGTTTTTATAGTGACATCAGTCATATCTGCTTTTGTAATGGGATCAAAAGACGTATTCCCAAATTCCTTCATTTGATACGAAATTATTATTCCAAGTGCAACAAAACTTACTGTAATCGGAAGAAATAAATACTTGATCATTTGTGTATCCGTTTCTTTTTTCTTCAACAATATAAGTACCATATTTACCATAGAATATCCTAGCATCATCCCTAAAGTATTATGAAGTAAATCGGCTAGTTCCATACTTCCACGTTGCATTGTAAATTCAAGGATTTCAATCAATAAACTTGCTATAATTGAGCTGATTAACATCCATTTTGTTTTTTGAAAAACATTACTAAATAAAGGTAATAAAATTCCTAACGGAAAAAGCATACCTATATTCACAATGATATGGAAAAAAGAAGAAAATGAAAAGGTATTCCATGCTTTTTTATAAACACTAAGTACATCAAAGTCAATTGTTCTTGCAAAGGTCATATCATCTGGACGACCAAATGAAGTAGCTGATAGTGCAAGGGAATAATATCCTGTTATTAATATAAATAATATAATTTGTTGTACTGTAAATTTTTCCCTCCTTTACATACCTTTTTGTATACTACAAAATAGCTAAAAACAACTATGAGTAGTAACAAGAATGTGAGTTGTATTGTAGGAATTGCAACGGTAACAAGTAGTTCGGAAATAAAGTTCATTTTACACCTCTGTTTTTACGAATAAAATATTCAATAGTTTTATATAACATTCTAGATATAGATAGCAATGTGTTGTTACCCCTAATAATTATTAATATAGAATTAAACCTGTACTCTTGAAACTAGCTTTATATGACCAAGCGGCTACAAGAAAACTAGCGTTTTACTCATTGTATTTTCGGCTATGTTTGGATAAACGTTACGAAGATTCTCTTTAGTAAGAGGATTTTTGAAGTTATATATAATTGACCGATTCCTAATATACTTAGGAACCGGTCATACAGGTATATATACTAAAGAAATAAGATTCCTTCAAGCATTACACTTTTTTCCGAAAATTTATTGTTCTTTGTTTTGCCCACTTGATACATTTCTTTTCGATTAAATGATACGAAACTATAGAAAAAAGTAGTGTCATTGTAATGCACAAAGTGAGAAGGAAAAAAATAGGTATCTTTGTATACAAAAGTTTAAATAGTACCATCATGATTGGAAAATGACACAAATAGATACTGTATGAAATTTCTCCTAAATATACAAATACACTCTTATTTAAAAATGCTTTTACTTTTAGGTTACTCATAGCCATTATAATAAATATACTAACCCCCATTACGACACCCCAATCTTTTAATAAGAAAGTAGTATCATTACGGGAAAAACCATAAATTAAAATGGAATATAAATATAGAATAATCCCTAATGCAATAAGAAATCCTTTTTTAATTTTTTTCATATTCCTATATGAGCAGATAAGTTTTTCCTGATACTTAAAAAGTAACATTCCAACCATAAACATAGATGTAAAATGCAGTGTATCAGCATAACCATTATAAAACCCTTCAGCTTTCCCAATATGCAACATATTAAGAAAAACACTAATTAAAGAAAAGCTCAAAGCAAATAGTATCGTTTTCTTCCAATTCAGTTTATAAAAAAGAAGGAATAACAAAGGAAACACAATAGATATACGCATTTCTTGAGCCAATGACCAAATAACTGGATTATAATTTTCCGTAAAAAAGTTATTAAGAAGCACAAAGTGGTTTAGAATATCTAATTTTGTTATAGACCCTTGCCACCTATCATAGAACCAATCCCGTAGTCCTACCACTTCATACGACGAAAATAAAATAAATAAAACAAAGGTAACGATTATCCAAAAATAATAAGGAATATAGATTCTTACAAATCTCTTAATTAAATATCCCCAATAATTTGTTTTTGAATGATAAAGTGCCATAGATAACACAAAACCACTTAGTACATAAAAAACGATAACAGCTTCCCCACCCGCCCATAAAAACCTAAGCGGGGAAAATTTAATAGAATTAGGCAACGATGGTAGCATTAAACAAAAATGTCCAAATACCACAGTAAGTGCCGCTAACCCTCGTATGGAATCTAATTCTTTTATTCTCTTACTCATAAAATGTTCTCCTTGTAAATTGTAAATTTTGCTGTTTATAAAGGCCACTATGCGAATGTAGTGGGAGAATTGTACATATTGTTTCTTTAAATTCCTAATGTAAGCAGTACAAAGTTAATCTATGTATCTGTTTTAGGGAACTTTCGTATTTAGGCATAATTTATATAGTAATAGAAAGAAAAAAGAAATTTCATTCTATAAAATCGTATTGTCGTTTAGAAAATATTTTAAAACTGTTTTCTAAACCCTCGTTATAGTCTGTCTGTTTATCTGTCCATTGAACCCCCTTATTTCCAGGCCACCCTGAGGTATTTGCAACATGTTTTAATAGCTCTGGCCCTTTTAAATTTTGCTGTAAACCACGGTTATACGCATTTATCATATTAGATATTGCAATTCGAGTATTGGTTTCTGCATTTTTCAAATCTTCATTCGTTAAATCTTTAGGTGCTAGTCCACCTCGATGAAGCTGAAACAGTCCAAATGATGTGCCCTGATCTCCAACTGCATTTCGATCAAACTTACTTTCATGGAATGCAATAGATAAAGGAATCCATGGCGGTATACCATGCTCTATTGATATTTGTTGAATCGTGTCTCTTACTTTAGCTCGGTTCGTATGATGGTCATATACGGATTTCGCAAGATATATCCCTACTGTTAAAACCAAAATAAATACTCCGATTTTTATTAATGTCCCTCTCATCGACGTCACCTCACTTGTCAGTATCAAAGATTGTCTCTAGTAATCATATCTTTTGGGTATATTAACTCGTAATCGTGTATCATATGATTATTCTTGGTTTCATTAATTACCGATTTTCAAGTGAAATTATTGGAGAGCCCTCTATATGGTATATCCCATTAAAATCGTACTTTTTTCTCGAATACTTTGTTTTCTATTCGATTGAAATTAAAGAATAACTATATACAAAGGGATAAATGCTATAAAAAGATACTTAAACTTCTTTAAAAAATTCATTTTTTGGCCTCCATTTCTTTATATAATTAATTTAAAGCAAAATATTTAATAGAAAGAAAAGATTTTATTAAATTTTTATAAAATTTGATAACAGAAATAAGTACCAGGTATCAATTTCCATTTTCACTTGGTGGAATAATGAATGTTCTTTCATCATGTAACTTTATTAAACTAACCTTGCACCAGAATCCTTTAAATCGAAAGATTCATAGTAAACGCCATCCTTTCTGTATATTTCTACAAAAAGAATAGCGTTTTTGGGGTATATGGATATAAATTTATTTTAGCTTGATAGAAATACAAAAAGTTCCGAAGGACCAAATTTGAAAAGTAATACAATCTTTCATTCCAAACTATCCACATAAGAATCTATAATACTTTGAAACCTTTTGTTTCAGACTAATATTTAGTTGTATCCTATAAAATTAGCTTTTTACTATATCAATCGCACTATCCCACATACCACTAAAAAAAGATCCTGTTTTACGTATAAAACGTGTAAACCAATTTGCTTGTTCCACATCAGATTTTGTTACAAGGTCTATTTGTAATGAATTACCTAATAAGAACCCAGGATCTGTATTATCTTTAGGCGAGATAATCATTTTACTAATTGTTACACCTTTTTTAATAGGCGCTTCTTGTTCCGTATTCGATACTTTAAATTCTTTTTTATAAATGTCTTTGTTGCCTTTCGGCATTGGAAGTGAAACAGCTTGCTTCGTTTGAACTACTACATCTTTGTCTTTTGCATTTGCTACTCGCACTGTTTCATGCCCTTTTACTACTGAATCTTTTCCATAGACCTTCTTCACTTCAAAATTCGCAAATCCATAATCATATAATTTCTTTGTTTCGTCAAAACGTGCCGTATGAGAGTTTGCTTTTATCACTACAGAGATTAGACGCATACCGTTTCTTTCCACTGTACCAGTGAAACAATCTCCAGCTTCTGGAGTAGTTCCTGTTTTCAAACCATCTACACCTTCATATTGCTTAATTAAACCTTTTAACATCCAGTTAAAGTTCGCCATATCAATTGGATATTTGCCACCCTCTTGGAATGTTTTTTTAGGAATTTTTGCTGTATCTAATATTTTTGGAAAATCTTGAATAAGACGTTGTGCTAAAATTGCACAATCTCTTGCAGACATTTTATTTTTCTCGTCTGGAGTTGTCCCTTCTGGGTGATGTCCTTTTAAATCTTGGTTTGTTAAACCTGTAGAGTTTACAAATTTATAATTTTTCATTCCAAACTCTTTTGACTTATCGTTCATCATTTTCACGAAATTAACTTCTTTTCCAGCAATTTCTTCAACTAAAGCAATTGTTGCACCATTTGCAGAGTAAATTGCCATTGCCTCATATAACTCTTTTACTGTATAAGAGCCACCATTTTCTAATGGAACATTTGATAATGAGCGATCTTGCGAAATCTTATGTGCATATTCAGAGATTTTAACTTTTTGATCCCATTTAAGTTTTCCTTTATCCACCGCTTCATGAACTAAGTATTCACTCATCATTTTTGTCATACTAGCAATCGCTAATGATTCATCTGCATTTTTTTGATATAAAATCTTCCCGGAATTTGCTTCTACTAAAATTGCTGATCCTGCTTCTACGTCTATAGCAGGAACTGTTTCCGCTGATGCTCTTCCAAATGTAACGACCATGCTACAAAATAGTGTAAGCACTGTTACTATTGCAATAATTCTCTTGCAAAACATACCTTTCACTTCTGTTACCTCCAATATCTTTGTACTCAAAAAAACGTTATTCTAACATAATCCCCCAAAAAATAGATAGTGTTCTCAAATTCTATATACATATAAGACGTTAGGATCGCTTTCATATAGACCATCTCATCCCATACCTTTAGGCGCACTGATACTTTGTATTCCCACACATATCCCTGTTTTTAATACCCTTGTATTTTTCAAAATGATCCGTACTTTCATATTTTTTAGGATTACAATTAATAGACAATCTAAATAATACATTTGTTCCACATTTACAAAAAATAAAGTGAAACTTTAATCAGTGGGGGTTTTGTTCATCCCCCACTGATTATTAGTTGAACCAATCGGGCTTTTACGGGCAGTTGATCCCCCACCTAACTTCTTCGCTTTCGCTGAATTTTGAGGTGGGGGCCTTACTGCCCGTTAATGCGGGATAAAACCAGTGTGTCCCGATTAAATATCGAGACACACTGGTTTTATTAGCTATCAAGGATTTTAATTATCCAATTCAGCTATTTGCTAGGCTCATACCAGAGATGAATTTTCCTTAGTCTAAACTATTAGTTTTTTTATAGTAAAAAAACTACACCCTATATAGAGTGTAGTTTTTCTAACAGACTTATCTATTTTTTACTTCCTTATTATAAAAATCATATAATAATTCAATAGATGAACTAGATAAAAGGGGAGTTGCCTGCTCAACTAATTCTCTATCCCAATCAAACCAACGCATTTCCATTAGCATATTCATTTCTGTATCAGTAAACCGTTTCTTTATTTCCTTAGCAGGATTTCCACCAACTATTGTATACGGCGGAACATCTTTACTTACGACAGATCCTGCTGCAACGATTGCACCTTCACCGATTGTAACACCAGGCATAATAATAGCATTCATTCCGATCCAAGCATCACTTTTAATAACTGTATCACCCTTCGGTTCATATGAATGTTCAATTTGCTCAGCGAATGGATATACTGTAATCCATTCAGGATGATGATTATGATTCCCACCCATTAGAATGACAACTCCACTTGCAATACAAACATAATTTCCAATAATGAGTTTATCAAGTTTCCAACCCATCTGTTCAATTGGATTGAACAGCGCTCGGGACTTAGCATCCCCCCACAAATACCTTACACAGCCATCTTCAAAATTTTGATGACCATAATAGCCTGAATAATAGGAGTACTCTCCTACCTCAATGAGTGGATTTGTTACTATATCTTTTATATACTTTGTTTCTGACCAATGATTAAATAATGGATGCTTCATAACTTTATTCCTCGCTTCTAAGTAGTGTAGATTTTTGCAATTTACTTAGAAGCTTACTACGACTGCTACATTCTTTAGCTTTCTCAAACGACGAATCATTATCTTCAAGCCTTTCGTTTATACTAAAAAAAAGCATAACGCAATAAATTACACAAGTCAAATTGTGTAATTTTGAACTCCCCTTAAACAGCATATTACTGCAATAAGAGCATTAAAATAATCTAACTTTTATACATAAAATATATTAGTTTCTGCAGTTTATAGGAAAATAATAATTAACTCATAAAAAACACAACAAAATAGGTAAAAATACCATGGCATCTTTACCTATCCTATGGACAAACAGGTCTTCATAAGAAATAGACAACTAAAAAAATCTATAAATATATTATTTCAAATTGATTGGTTGTTGTTGAGTAATACAATGAATCATACCACCATTTTTATAAAGCTCTCTTACATCAATCCCCACCACTTTACGATCAGGATAAAGTTTTTGAATCATCTCATTTGCTATTTTATCATTAGGATCATTATAGTTAGGAACTAAGATAACTTGATTCGCTATATAATAATTAACATATGAACCTTTATAATCAAGCTGCTTCCCATTTGCTAATGTAACATTATTCTTGCTTAGCGGCAGATATACATACTTGTATTTATTCCCCTCAGCATCTTTTGCCTGCAACAACTTGTTAATATCTTTATCAGACGTTCCCCATTCAGCTAAATCTTTTTTGTTTAACGTTATAATAGTAGATTTATCGTGAAATTTTGCAAATCCATCAATATGAAAATCAGTAATATCTAAGTTGGGTACTCCATCTAACCAAATAAAATTTGTTACCCCAAGGTCACTCATATATTTTTCAATATCTTTTTCTGACAATTTAGCGTTTCTATTTTTATTCGTCACAGCACTTCTAGTTAATAAAGCAGTTCCATTACCATCTAATTCAAATGCGCCGCCTTCAAGAACAAATTTATTCCAATCAATTCTTTCAATACCTAACTGTTTGCTAAGACTCTCACGAAGACGAGCATCTTTCTTATATGGTGTTTTCTTTCCCCATCCGTTAAATCCTGGATCTAATATCTTTAGGTTTTTGTCATTATCATAAACAAAAATCGGTCCAGTATCTCTAGCCCATACATCGTCAGTAGGTGCGATAAAGAAATCAACTTTTCCCATATTCACCCCGTGATCCATTAAAACTTCAGTAATTCTTTCTTTTTCTTCTTGATCATATGCAACAATATGAACTTTTTCGCCTTTGCTTAAAGTATTTGTCATTTGAATCCAAATCGGCTCTACCTCTTGCTGATATTTTTGCCCATATGTAAATTCATGAGGCCATTGTAGCCACGTTCCTTCATGTTTGCTTTTTTCATCTGGCATTGTATACTTTCCTACTTGTTTTTGCACCTCTACTTTCTTCATATCTTTTCTCTGCGTTTTTTCAATTTCCTTCGCCTGAACTTTCTCAATCCCCTTACCTAAAGCATAACCACCGATAATAGATGTGGTTAGTACAGCACTCATACACAAATTCGTTATTTTTTTCATTTCTTAACCTCCTTTTCTGTCTTACTGTAAACCTTTACATAGTGTGAAGGTCAAGCTTTTCTGTTTAATTTATTTAAATTATTTAAACATTCCAAATGATAGTCGCGATTTGAATCGAACTCTATACAAAACGAACAGTATCCTTCCAAGCAAAATATATAATATTTTCTTTTTGGAGATGGTATGAGATTTCACCTTGATGAGTAGGGAGTAACTTCACTATTTTTAAAACTTCTGGAATGCACATAAAAAGGTTAGAGAATTAGCCTCTCTAACCTTTTTATATGCATTATTATGTTTATACCCCTGGCATGAATCCTTTTACCTGATCTCTTTTCACCCACGTATAAATAACAAATAAGAATCAACTATTCCTACTATAATCATCATTTTTCATAACATCCCACACTGGTTTCTCTTATTATCTTTTCTACACCTTCTACTGTATTATTTATGAAATGATTCATTTTTTAAAATAATACAGTACATGAAATTTCATATTAAATACATATATTTGTTCAGTTTATAATTAACTATTCAAAAGCAGTTACAATTCTCTCTTTCATTTTCTGTATTACTTCACTGCTCAATGCTTTTTGACCAACAGGAAGTTTTAATATGGCAGCGGCACCTTTACTAAGATATATTTCTTGATCATTATTTTGATTTACTACCAATATTCCTTGCCCTTCAAATTCAAAATAACTAATATCTTTTGTTTCATTTGTATTATTTTTTATTGCTTTATATAACCCATATAAATCTTTACTTCTATTTTCTCCGCCCGTTCGAATCGGTTCAGTATCATTCGCAACAATTAATCCTTCTGGCTGCTCACCCTTCATAATAAACCACAGTTTTTCATTTGTTGGTAATAGTAAATGCTTAAATTCAGAGCTATTTAAAATTTGCTGTGCTGGAATTGTTTCATAGATTGGTAACGAAAATGAGGATGTTGTTATTTTTTCAAAACTTAAATTTTCAGAAGAACTTCCCTTACTATATTGATAATCTTTTAATGCAATCGATTGTACTGGTTCATTTTTATTTTTTGATGCATAACTAATTTTACTAGCGAAAATAATAACGGTCATTAAACAAATGCACGGTATTACAAGCTTAAGTAGTTTTCCCATTAATGAACCCCCGCTTTTAATATTATTAGTTTGCATGAATATTATAAACAGTTTCACTCCACCAAAAATTATTATTGTTATGGAACGTACTGAAATTATGATTATAATGATCACCATACCCAGGGTCCATGTACGTTATATAATCTGTTCCATTTGTTCCTTTATAAAATCCATCAAGTACTAGAAAGTGTCCGATGTTAGCTCCATTTTGCCACATAATGAGTGCAATCATCGGTTGATCACTATTAATTTGATTTTTGAACCAATCATACGATTTTGCTCCAGGACTTATAGCTGAGCTAACACCATATCCCGATAATCCATATTGTATTTCACGTGAAGTTGCAGGATTATTATATGATCCACCCTTGACATACCTAACATACTGATCTTGTGAAGGAGTTTTCCCAAAATAATTTAAAACTGAAACAGAAGTGCCCGCCCAACACCAATTTGATCTTTCTTGTAATATGTTAGGTACAGATAATTTACGATTTGTTGATGTATTTGGAGGATTTCCATTAATATACGCTGACGTTACATATACTTTTTTTCCATCTTTAAAAGAATAAAACCAACGATTATCTAAATTTCCTGTCCAGTAATCTTTAACCGCTTCACCATACTCCCATCCTTTAAAAGATATTTTTGTATTTCCGGGAATCACATCTACAATACTTGCACTCAAACTTTTTGCCTCTCTAACATTTACATTCAATGGAGCTGTTGTCCCTGAAAATTCAACTTCTTCCGCTATTATTTTCTGAACACCAATAAAACTAAATGTGAAAAACAATAAAAACATACAAACAATAAAATGCTTTCTTCCCTTCATTTCTCCACCCCTTCATCAGTACTAAAAAACACCAACAATTCATCCTTATTAATTGTTCAAGCTTAATATTACATACTAACGAAAATGAATTCTCATAAATTCCAACACAAAAAAGTAGCCTATAAAGTTTTATAGGCTACTTTTATTTCATCATTATTATTTAGCTAATTCTTTCGTACCCTTCATTACATCAATGAAGAATCCCCAGTTATTCACTACAGAAGAAATACTAATATGTTCATCCGGAGTGTGGACGTTGAAAATGTCTGGTCCGAATGAAATTGCATCTAATTCAGGCATCTTTTGAACGAATGCACTACACTCAATCCCCGCATGTACAGCGAAGATTTCAATTTCTTTATTGTATTTTTCTTGATGTACTTTTTCAAATAAATTACGAATTTGTGAGTTTGGATTGTATGGCCATTCTGGATACTCTGACTCTATTTCAAATGAAGCACCAACTAATTCAGCAATATATTTGATTTCTTCTGCAACATGCTGTTTTAAACTACTTACAGAACTTCGCACTTCGTTACGTAATTTAATTTCATCTTGCAATGTTTCAATAACACCTAAATTTGTTGAGCTTTCTACTAGACCTTTAATATCCATGCTCATACTTTGAATACCATTCGGAATTAAGAATAATGATGAAATAAGCTGCTTTTGTGTTTCTTTAGCAAATACTTTTTCTACTTTCTCATCCAACTTTGTAAGTGTAACATGAATATCTGGATCAACAGCACGCATTTCTTCTTGTAATACTCTTGTCCATGACTCAAGCTTTTCTTCTACCTTCTCTACATCTTCTTGACGTAATAAAATTGTAGCTACACTTTCACGCGGAATTGCATTCGTTTTTAATCCGCCGTGAACTTCACTTATGTTAAACTCCGTATTTACTGATAAATCACGTAATACTCGTCCTAATACTTTGTTCGCATTACCGCGTTGTTTATCAATTTCCATACCAGAATGCCCGCCTTTTAGACCGCCAACATATAGACGGTATGCATCCATATTCGCTGGCGTTTCATCCCAAATCACGGGAATTGTTTCAACAGCTTTCGCACCACCTGCGCTACTTACAAGTAATTTATGATCTTCTTCAGAATCAATATTTATAAATACCTTTCCTTCAAAATGATTTGGATCAACAGAAAAAGCCCCGCCCATCGTTGTTTCTTCTTCAGTAGTGATAACGACTTCAAGTGCTGGATGCGGAATGTCTTTTGAATCTAATAAAGCTAATGCATACGCAACTGCAATACCATTATCAGCACCTAAAGTTGTTTGATTAGCATATAACATGTCCCCAATGATTCGTAATTCAATTGGATCTTTTTCAAAATCATGTACTGTTGCTTGATTTTTTTCACAAACCATATCCATATGACCTTGAATAATAATAGCTGGTACATTTTCATAGCCAGCAGTCGCTTCTTTTTTAATAATGACATTTAATGCTTCATCTTGAATCACTTCTAATTTACGCTCTTTTGCAAAGCCCACTAAATAATCACTAATTTCCTTTTCATTACCTGATCCTCTAGGAATCTTTGATATTTCCGCAAAATGATAAAATACAGGGTGCTTTGTTAATTGTTCTAAAGTAGAATACATTTTTAAGCTCCTCTCAAAAT
>Ga0209130_1000802_pt1 | contig 26664 bp, 25 predicted proteins | sample AraplaMF_Cvi_mLB_FD_184264 | JGI IMG/M metagenome (GOLD analysis project Ga0209130, IMG submission 184264) | Arabidopsis root microbial communities from the University of North Carolina, USA - plate scrape MF_Cvi_mLB (SPAdes) (version 2) | ecosystem: Host-associated > Plants > Roots > Endosphere...
TTGAGAATGGTATTTGTTTACCAAGTGATACAAAAATGACAGATGAAGATTTAGAGAGAGTTGTAAAAATTATTAAAGGGCTGTGGTTAGCATAATGAGGAATTCTAAAGGTGGCATCTATAGAAGATTTATAAAAAGGCCAATGGATTTCATATTGTCTTTAATTGCTATTATAGTGCTTAGCCCAGTACTTCTTATAGTTGCTTTTCTTGTGAAAACTAAATTGGATAGCCCGGTATTATTTAAGCAAGAGCGACCTGGATTAAATGGAACTGTCTTTAAAATGTATAAATTTAGAACTATGACGGATGAGAAAAATGAAAATGGTGAGTTGTTGCCTGATAGTATAAGGCTTACTAAGTTCGGGAAATTTTTACGCTCGACATCACTTGATGAGTTACCAGGATTGTTTAATATTTTTAAAGGGGATATGTCAATTATAGGACCTAGACCTTTATTAGTTCAGTATTTACCATTATATAGTGAACATCAAAAACGACGTCATGAAGTTAGACCAGGATTATCAGGATTAGCACAAGTTAATGGTCGAAATGCTATTAGTTGGGAAGAAAAGTTTAATTATGATGTAGAGTATGTAGATAATGTAAGTTTCATTACAGATTGGAAGATTATCCTTTTAACGATTAAGAAGGTCTTTATTCGAGAGGGGATTAATTCAGAAACTGCTGCGACTATGGAGCCGTTTAAAGGAAGTGGAAAAGGAAGTATAGAGGCATGAAAAAAAACTTCTTATAATAGGCGCTAGTGGTCACGGGAAAGTTATAGCTGATATCGCGCTAAAAATGAATAAATGGCAGAGTATTGCTTTTTTAGATGATAATGAAAATGTAAAAACTTCAATGGGAATAGAAATAATTGATAAATCAGCGAGTATCTCAAAGTATATAGATGATTACGATTTTTTTGTTGGAATTGGCAATAATGCTATACGAGAGAAGATTCAGAGGCAACTTGAGGCTGAAGAAGCAAGTATCCCAGTATTAATTCACCCGAGTGCAATTATTGGAGAACAGGTTTATTTGGAAGCAGGAACTGTAGTTATGGCAGGAGCTGTCATTAACTGTTGTACTAAAGTTGGAAAAGGGTGCATTATTAATACTGCTTCTACAGTAGATCATGACAATGTGCTTGAGGATTACGTTCATATATCACCCGGTGTACATTTAGCAGGAACAGTGAAGATTGGACGAGGGACTTGGTTAGGGTTAGGGAGTATAGTAAGTAATAATGTTAACATTACTAACCAATGTAAATTTGGTGCAGGGACTGTTGTTATTAAAGATGTAACGGAATTAGGAACGTACGTTGGAGTTCCGGCTAGGAGAATACGAGATGAAAAAGGTTTTAATATTAGCAAATAATGATGTAGGTTTATATAAATTTAGAAAAGAGCTTATACAAGAATTAGTGAAAGAGTATAAAGTTTACATTTCGCTTCCTGATGGTGAATTTATACATCAGTTAAAAGAACTAGGGTGTGAGTTCATTAATACGTCAATCAGTAGAAGAGGTACTAATCCAATAACTGATTTAAAATTATTTATTAATTATCGGAAAATTATTAAGGAAGTTAAACCTGATGTAGTTCTGACGTATACGATAAAACCTAATGTTTATGGTGGTATGGCTTGTAAAATGAGTGGTATTCCTTACATAGTAAATATTACTGGACTAGGAAGTGCGGTTGAAAATGGTGGGTTATTACAAAGGATTACTTTGTCTTTATACAAGTCAGCCTTAAAAAAAGTTAATTGTGTCTTTTTTCAAAATAAAGAAAACGAGGAATTCTTTGATGAGAATAAGATTATCAGTGGTAATCACAGACTAATACCCGGATCCGGTGTTAATCTTGATTATTATCCAGTATTAGATTATCCATCAGATACTATTGTGAATTTTTTATTTATTGCTCGTGTAATGAAAGAAAAAGGTATTGAACAGTATTTAGATGCAGCGAAATATATAAAGAAAAAGTATCCCAAAACAGCCTTTCATATTTTAGGTTTCTGCGAACAAGATTATGAAGGTAAACTCCGAGAAATGCAGGATAAAGGAATTATTAAGTATCACGGTATGCAAAGTGATGTTAGAGAATTTCATAAACTTTCGCATTGTACAATACATCCCACATATTACCCAGAAGGTATGTCTAATGTATTACTCGAGAGTGCTGCATGTGGAAGACCTATCATAACAACTAATAGGAGCGGTTGTCGTGAGATAGTTGATGATGGAGTAAATGGATATATTGTTGAGCAACAAAATAGTCAAGATTTAATAGGAAAAATTGAACAATTTCTAAGTCTTGATTATGGAGCTAAAAAGCAGATAGGGATACTTGGGAGAAATAAAGTTGAGAAAGAATTTGATAGAAGAATTGTAGTAGATTCTTATATAGAAGAAATAGAGAAGATATTGAGATGAAAAGAAACGGATTATAGGTAAAACTATTAATAATAAAGAGTCGTGTTTTAAAATATTGTAGTATGTGAAGTATATCCTAGACCCATGGATATCTAAGTTATAATGCGGAGGTATCATAGAAATTGAGTGATTTATGGGTATTTTAAGGATAAATGTGATTTTAGTACGGAAGTGTCCAAAGTTGGAGAGCGACTAGAAATGTTTTACTAAGATTTTATTTAGGTTTGTAGGTTTAGGAGGAATTATAATGAAGGTTTTAATTTATGATGCGTATGCTAAGTCCTCTCCTAAGGGAGGATCTAATATAAGCTTAATAGATTTTTTGAGGATGAGAAAAGAACCAGGAATTGAATATTATTTTTTAACTAATCAATTAAATAAGCAGTATTATGATAAATATATTAGTCATTTGGGTGTTCAAGAAATTCACATGAGTTTTCCGAAATCTTTATTCAAATACGGTAAGGTATATGAAAAAAATATTTTTAGTAGGTTATCTTTAATGCTATTTACAATGCCTTTGTTTAGTATAAAACTTGCATATTTGTTGAGAAAAAAGAAAATTGATAAGATAATTGGTAATGAATTAAGAGCCAGCTTAACTATTGGGCTTGGCACATTCATTGCTAATAGGGAATTAATTACGTTTGTTAGAAGTGATTATGGTTTAAATTCAAAGTTGAACAAGTTGAGTCTAAATATTTCTTCTAAGATTATCTGTATATCAAAAGGAATATATGAATTATTAGAAGGGGACAAGAAGAATAAAGCTAAAATAATCAATGAGTCTATTGAGATAGATACTTCTTTAAATAAAAATAATAATAAAGAGACAATAAATATCGTTAATATAGCAAATATTTCTCCGTATAAAAATCAATTAACTTTAGTTAAAGCAATGAAAGAAGTTATAAAAGAGTATCGGGATGTCAAACTATATATAGTAGGAGAGAAGGTAGATGACAAGTGTTTAAGTGAAATGTTAGATTACATTGATGAAAATCATTTAAATGATTTTGTGAATTTTACGGGTTTTCAATCAGATGTGAAACAATATTTGTCTCTTTGTGATATATATGTGCAACCTTCATTAAATGAAGGATTAGGAAGAAGTATAATAGAAGCCTATCTTTTTAAAATACCGGTTATAGGTAGTAGTATTCCGGGAATACAATCAGTAGTTAAAAATGAATTTAATGGATTATTATTTGAACCTAGTGATCATATGGAGTTATCTAAGAAGATAATAGAGTTGATACATGATAAAGAAAAAAGGGTTTTATTGGGGGGGAACGGTAGATTATTAGTAGAAGAAAATTTCAATTTAGAAAAAAATGTTGAACAGATAGAAAAATTCATACAAAAATAAGTCATGTAGTAAGTTATTAATTAATGTGTATAGTATTACTGTAGACAACATAATAAATCTAGAATATATGTTTATCGCATATTATTGCTGAATATTTTCAAATGTTATTTTGATTTATAATTATTTAAAGTGGGTAAGATCAAAGCTTTTTTTTTCATGAATTTAATATAAAGGTGAAGAATATGACCAGTAAAGTAGCAGTAGTTATTTTGAATTATAAAAATATTAAAGAAACATTGAGGGTTATTGAAGAGTATAAAAATCAAACAAGCAACTTAGAGATTATCGTTGTTGATAACGATTCTCAAGATGAGTCCCATAATATCTTATCTAAGAGGGATGATATTGTATACCTTCAAACAAATGATAACTTAGGGTATGCGAAAGGAAATAATATTGGAATTCAATATGTTATTGATAATATGGATGTGAAATTCATAATTATTTCAAATAATGATATTCATTTACCAAATAAGAATACAATTAAAATGTTAAAGGGTGTAGTTGAAAGGTTGCCATCTAATTGGGGATACTTAGGAACAGTTATAAAAAATATTGATGGTACCCTAGCGCAATACTATCCTAAAAAGCATACTACATTATTAGAAAGATTAATTAACTCAACATTATTTGGATTACCCTTAAGAAAAATTTATCGTAATGTTACTACTGATAAGAAAACAGATATGGATAGCGTTTTTGAATCTGAAATTGTTTCGGGTGCATTTTTTCTTTTCAACCCTAAGGCAGTGAGAAGGATTGGAGCTTTTGATCCTTATACATTTTTGTATGGTGAAGAAAGGATTTTGGCGAAGAAGTACTATACATATGGGTATAAGGGCTTTATAACAAGTGATATAGATGTGGTACATGAAAATGCAGCAACCACAAAAAAATATCCGATTATTTCCTACGTGAATGGCTTAAAGGGAGAATACTATTATTTTGTTAGGTATAAATCAATGAATAGGGTAAAACAAGACTTTTTAATTTCGGTTAGACTTATGGATACAATAATTCGGGTTGCGATGGGGAATGTTAGCACAAGGGCCTTTAATAAAACATTAAAAATGTATATTGAAACTCGACGGGAGCTAAAATGAGCTATCTACTTACAATTTCCTTATTAATATCTTTAATGTATCCAGATATTTTACCAACACATTTAATTATATCCGCTTGTTTTTTATATGTATTGTTCTTCTTTATAAAAAATAGGTTACTGATGCTTAAGAGTTTAGTTTATATACATTTATTGTGGATAATGTTTTTTATATTTTTCGGGATAAATTATTTTTACTATCATAACGCTGAATTTTTCGCTGAATTATCACTCTTTATTTGTTTAGTAGGAAGCATGTACATTGGGATTTTTTCGGGGATTAATTTCAGAAAAAATCTATTATATGTTTTTGTTGGTTGGGTATTTATAATACAATTTCAGTTGTTTACAAAAAACTCAATAGACCAAGTGCTTAATGAACGATGGACTATAACCACCGGTTGGGTAAATTCTAATGCTATCGGGGCACTTTTGGTTTTTTCTGTTCCTTTGTTATTTCTATGTTTTTATGTAACGAAAGCTAAGCTTTTAAGAATAATAATATTATTAGAGATATTTATTAGTGGGATGATTTTATTTTTACTTAGCAGTAGAAGTTCTCTTCTAGCTGTAACAACTATCTTGCTTTATATACTTTTGACATCAAGAAAAAAATTTAGAAATATCCTGATTGCCACACCATTAATACTAATTTTTATATTTATCCTTTTTAAAATTGATATTTTGCAACAATCAGTTGCATTAACATTTAATAGAATTCATTCCTCTGGATTAAATGGAAGGGAGTTACTTTGGAGTGAAGCTTTTGAATTAATCAAAGAAAACCCATTATATGGAATTGGGGCTAGGAATGGAAATATAATGGATTTCCACAATCCTATATTACACATAGCCGTGCATTATGGTTTACTAGCGGTAGTACCATTTACAGCCCTAATATGCTCTCCCTTAATATTAATAAAGTTTAAACAGTTTAAAGAAATATATATAGTATTTATCTTTGCAACCTATTTAGCTATATTAGTCCAATCTTCTATTGAAGCTATTCTTACTCCTTTAATCATGGGATCGATAGGATGGTACTTTATTGGCTTGCTATATGGTTTTTTAGTGCAAAATAATCAGCTTCACAATCTTGGAATTGATGATGTGACGAAATAAATAGAATAATTCCTCTGGATAGAGGAATTATTCTATTTATTCTCCTAATGTATCTACCTCAAGTAGTTTTATACTTGAGGTAGATACATAGGGGTATTTATTGTACAAAAAAGCATTTTATAATAAAACAGTAATTTTCTAAAACACCTAAAAGAGCATTACGTACTATTAGGGGTTAATCCTTAATCAAATGAAGGTGAAATAATGCTAAGAATGTTAAAAAATGAATTTAAATTAAGTATTTTTAGAAGAAAGTTTAAAAATACTTTTGACACAAGGCTTATACCGGTAAAAAGTTTTAATCTAAATACATTAAAAGAAATCGGTAAATATTCCTATGGTCCACTTCATGTAATGACATGGAATGATCCAAGAGAAGAGTTGCATATAGGAAACTTTGTTTCGATTGCGAATGATGTAATTATTCAATTAGGTGGGAATCATGATATGGATAAGGTATCTACTTTTCCGTTTGGATCAATACTTAAGGTAGGTAAGGAAGATTTAGCTTGGAGTAAAGGACCAGTTAGAATTGAAAATGATGTGTGGATTGGAACTCGATCTTTAATACTATCAGGAGTATGTATTGGGCAAGGGGCTATTGTTGCAGCTGGCAGTGTTGTATCAAAGGATGTCCCTCCATATGCAATTGTAGGAGGGAATCCAGCAAAAGTGATTAAGTATCGTTTTAGTAATGAAATTATTAATCAATTATTAGATAGGATTGATTATACAAAAGTAAATGAAAATAATATGAATGAATTTATCAAAATGTCTTCTAAACAGATAACATTTGAAACGATTGAAGAGATAGCAGATATATTGAATGGAGAGTAACTTAATGTCAGATAATAATAGCTTAGTGAGGAGTAGCTTAAAAAATATTTCTTACACATTTATTGCACAAGGTATAACCCTTGCTATAAGTTTAATAAAAGCTCTTTGGATTCCAAAAATACTTGGGGTTGAACAATTCTCCTATTGGCAGTTATTTTTATTTTATAGTGGTTATGTAGGCTTTTTTCAATTTGGATTGAATGATGGAATATATTTAAGATATGGCGGGAAAAGGTTTAGTGATCTTAATAAAACGGTTTTTCGCTCGCAGTTTTGGATATTGGTTGTTTCCCAACTCTGTTTAACAATTATGATTATTGTTTTTTCTGAGTTGTTTGTAGAGGACGGTAACCGAGTAATAATTTTAATGGCTACTTCAGCTTGTATGATTGTTACAGGTGTTGCAGCCTTTTTTTGGTTCACTTTTCAAAGCACTAATAGAATTAAGGAATATGCATTATCTCTTGTTATTGAAAAAGTAATGTTTGTTATTATTGTTCTGTTTCTTTTGGTACTAAAAATTACAAGTTTTAAATACTTTATCATTGCTGATTTAGTATCACGAACATGTGGCTTAATATTTTTAATTGTGGTAGGGAAGGATTTAATTGTTGGAAAGTGCAGTTCGTATAGAATAGCATTTTCTGAAGCGGTTAGTAATATTTCAATTGGAATGCAGCTTATGTTGGCAAATATAGCTAGTATGTTAATACTTGGAGTTGGAAGATTTATTATTGATTATGTTTGGGGTGTTACCGCTTTTGGAGAATTCTCGTTAGCGTTATCGGTAGTGAGCATGATATTACTATTCATAAATGCAGTAAGCATTGTATTATTTCCTGCACTTAGAAGGGTACCAGCAGATAAGCTATCAGAAATGTATGTGTCAATAAGAACAGCTCTTATGCTAATACTTTTAGGGGTATTAATTGTATACACTCCAATTCAATATATTTTAAATATGTGGTTGCCGGAGTATGCGAGGAGTCTAAAATATTTAGCAATACTTTTCCCTATTTTTGTATTTGATGGAAAAATGCAGATGCTTATAGCCACTTACTTGAAGGTACTTAGAAAAGAAGGAATATTACTTAAAATAAATATGGTATCTGTAGTTCTTAGTGTAGTAGCCTGCAGTTTTGCAGCAGTTGTCATACATAATATAAATTTTGTAATAATTTCAATGGTCATAGTAGTAATTGTTAGGTGTGTCATTGCTGAGTTATATCTATCTTTAAAGTTACGTTTATCTGTTATGAAAATTTTAACTGGTGAAATTATTTTAGTTATTGTATTCATGGTATCTTCTTGGTATCTAGAAGGCATCTTTAGTTTGGTTGTATATTCGATTGCATATTTAATTTTTGTATATTTTAGTAGACAGGATTTAAGTCGTACATTAGGGTTCCTTAAAAGAGTGTGTGCTAAGTAGTATTTTAAATTTGAATATTAATATAGGGGGAATTTTATAAATGAAAGGCATTATTCTAGCAGGTGGTAGTGGTACTCGCCTTTACCCATTAACAATGGTTACAAGTAAACAACTACTTCCTATTTATGATAAACCAATGATCTATTATCCATTATCAACATTAATGTTGGCCGGTATACGTGAAATATTGATTATTTCAACACCTGAAGACACACCGAGATTTAAAGAATTATTAGGTGATGGTTCTCAATTCGGTATTTCTCTTCAATATAAGGTACAACCAAGTCCAGATGGTTTAGCGCAAGCATTTATTATTGGTGAAGAATTTATAGGAGATGATTCTGTTGCCATGGTATTAGGGGACAATATTTATTATGGTAGCGGACTTCGCAAAATGTTACAACGTGCGGCACAGAAAGAAAAAGGTGCTACAGTATTTGGATATCATGTAAATGACCCAGAACGCTTTGGAGTAGTTGAATTTGATGAGAACGGAAAAGTATTAAGTGTCGAGGAAAAACCAGAAGAACCAAAATCAAATTACGCAATTACTGGTTTATATTTTTATGATAATCGGGTAGTTGAAATTGCAAGGAATGTTAGACCATCGGCTCGTGGTGAACTAGAGATTACGTCTATAAATGAAGCTTATTTAAATATTGGAGAATTAGAAGTTGAATTACTAGGTCGTGGGTATACGTGGTTAGATACAGGTACACATCAGAGCCTTGTTGATGCGACAAACTTTGTAAAGACAGTAGAGGATCATCAAGGAATTAAAATTGCAGCTCTTGAAGAAATTGGATATATTAATGGATGGATTAGCAAAGAAACTCTAATTGAATCAGGTGATCAATGCTCTAAAAATGGTTATGGTCAATATTTATTAAAAGTGGCAAATGGTAGTATTAAATACTAATCTGGAGTGAACGTAATGAAAGTTATTGATACAAATTTATTAGGTGTAAAAGTAATTGAACCAACAGTTTTCGGAGATCATCGAGGTTGGTTTATGGAAACATATAGTGATAAAGCAATGAAAGAAGCAGGAATTGATTTGCAATTTGTACAAGATAATCAATCGTTCTCTGCGGCAAAAGGAACACTTCGTGGCTTGCATTATCAATTAAATCCTAAAGCACAAACGAAGCTTGTACGTTGTACACGTGGAGCTATATTTGATGTGGCGGTAGATATTCGCAAAGGGAGCCCTACATATGGCCAATGGTTTGGTATTGAATTAAGTGCAGAAAATAAAAAACAGTTATTAGTTCCAAAAGGGTTTGCACATGCATTTATGACATTAACTGATGATGTTGAAGTGCAGTATAAAGTTGATGAATTATATGCTCCTGAATGTGATCGAGGTATTATTTGGAATGACCCTGCAATTGGGATTCAGTGGCCAATGGATATTCAGCCAGTGTTATCAGCCAAGGATGAGAAAGCACCTTTACTAGTAGCAGCAGAAAACAACTTTGTATACGGGGAGTGAAAAATATGAAAATTTTAGTAACCGGTTATAATGGTCAACTCGGATATGATGTAGTAAAACGTGGAGCAAAGCAAGGGTTAGAAATGCAAGGTATTGGGATTGATGATTTAGATATTACAAATGAAGCTGCGGTTTATAAATTTGTAGAAAGTGCAAAGCCGGATGCAATTATTCATTGTGCAGCATACACAGCTGTTGATAAATCAGAAGATGATAAAGATATTTGTTGGGATGTTAATGTAGAGGGTACGAAATATCTTGCAACAGCAGCGAAAAAGCTAAATGCTAAATTTATTTACATTAGTACAGATTATGTTTTTGATGGAGAAGGAACGCATGCATTTGTAGAAACTGATGCCCCTAATCCAGTTGGGTACTATGGTTTAACAAAGTATGAGGGAGAAAAAATAGTTAGAAGCTTAATAGAGAACAATTTTATTGTACGTATTTCATGGGTATTCGGTATTAATGGAAACAACTTTATTAGAACAATGCTACGTTTAGGCGAAACACGTAATGAACTTAACGTTGTGGGGGATCAAATAGGATCACCAACTTACACGTATGATTTAGCTCGTTTATTAGTTGATATGGTCGTAACGGAGAAATATGGTACATATCATGCTACAAATGAAGGTTTCTGTAGTTGGGCTGAATTTGCGCAAGAAATTTTTGAAATCGCAGGACAAGATGTGAAAGTAAATAGTATTACAACTGAAGAATATCCTACTCGTGCAGTACGTCCCAAAAATTCACGTATGTCTAAGCAGAAATTAATTGATAATGGATTCAAGCCATTACCTGCTTGGCAGGAAGCAACAAAGCACTATATTACGCAATTAAAGCAAGAGGTGAAGTAAAGTGGAAAAGAAGAAAATATTAGTAACAGGTGGAGCAGGTTTTATAGGTGGTAATTTTGTACAGTATATGGTAAATAAGTATCCTGAGTATCATATTGTAAATTTAGATGTATTGACTTATGCAGGAGATTTAACGAAGCATAAGGATATCGAAGAGAAAGAAAATTATTCATTTGCTAAGGTAGATATCGTGAACCGTCAAGCAGTAAATAGCTTATTTGAAAAAGAAAACTTTGATTACGTTGTGCATTTTGCAGCAGAAAGTCACGTAGATCGTTCTATTGCTGAGCCAGAAGTATTTATTAGTACAAATGTATTAGGAACACAAGTCCTGTTGGATGCTACAAAGAAGTATGGCATTAAGAAATTTGTTCATGTATCAACTGATGAGGTTTATGGTGAATTGGATTTCGATCCGACTACATTCTTCACAGAAGAGACACCATTACAACCGAATAGTCCATATAGTGCGAGTAAAGCTTCGTCGGATATGTTAGTTAGAGCATACCATGAGACATTTGACTTACCAATTAATATTACTCGCTGTTCAAATAATTATGGACCTTTCCATTTCCCAGAAAAATTAATTCCGTTAACAATTTCACGTGTATTGAATGAGGAAAAGATTCCTGTATATGGCGACGGTAAAAATATTCGTGATTGGCTACATGTTATTGACCATTGTGCTGCAATTGATTTAGTTATGCACGAGGGGATAAATGGTGAAGTATACAACGTTGGTGGCCATAATGAACGTACAAATTTAGAAGTAGTAAAGACAATTATTAGTACGCTTGGCAAATCAGAAGATTTAATTGAATTTGTTCAAGACCGTCTAGGACATGATAAGCGTTATGCAATTGATCCTACAAAATTGGAACAATTAGGATGGAAACCAACTTACACATTTGAGACAGGAATTGCCCAAACAATTCAATGGTATTTAGATAACAAAGAATGGTGGGAACAAATTATTAGTGGTGAATATCAGGAGTATTTTAAGGAGCAATATAGTATATAAGCTTCCTAATAAAGGAAAGAGGGCATAATTATGTACAAAATAGCAGTAGCAGGAACAGGTTATGTAGGTCTAGTAGCGGGTGTATGTTTCGCTGAAGTCGGACATCAAGTAAATTGTGTTGATATTGATGACAAGAAAGTAGCTTTAATGAAATCAGGTGTTTCACCAATTTATGAAGCTGATTTAGAGAAATTAATGCAGAAAAATTATGCTGATGGAAGAATTAATTATACAACGGATTATAAGTCAGCATACAAAGATGCAGATGCCATTTTTATTGGGGTAGGAACTCCAGAACAAGCTGATGGTTCTGCAAATCTTTCATATATTGCGACTGTTGCGAAGCAAATTGCTGAAAGTGTAGAAAAAGATTGTCTTGTTGTTGTAAAATCAACTGTCCCAATTGGTACAAATGATAAAGTCGAGCAGTTTATCCAAGACTTTTTAATCAATGATGTAAGGGTAGAAGTAGCATCAAATCCAGAGTTTTTAGCTCAAGGTTCTGCAGTTCATGATACGTTATATGCGGAAAGAATCGTCATTGGTACAGAAAGTAAATGGGCTGAAGAAGTATTAATGAATCTTTATGAACCGTTCCATTTACCTATCGTTTCAGTGAATAGACGATCAGCAGAAATGATTAAGTATGCTTCTAATGATTTCCTTGCCCTCAAAATTTCTTATATGAATGATATTGCAAATCTGTGTGAATTAGTTGGAGCAGATATCCAAGACGTTGCAAAAGGTATGAGTTTTGATGAGCGTATCGGAAGTAAATTTTTAAATGCAGGTATTGGTTTTGGTGGATCATGTTTCCCTAAAGATACAAAGGCATTAGAATATTTAGCGAGACAAAATGGCTATGAATTAAAAACAGTGAAGGCTGCAATTGATGTGAATAAAGATCAAAAGACTTTATTGTATAAAAAAGCTAGCCAAAGATTAATTACTTTTAATGGGCTTAAAGTAGCGGTACTAGGATTAACGTTTAAACCTGGAACAGATGATTTACGAGAAGCTGCTTCTCTTGAAAATATACCTTTACTATTAGAACAAGGTGCAGATATTTACGCGTTTGATCCAGTAGGTGCAAATAACTTTGCTAAGGTATATCCAGAAGGTAAAAATAAAAATGGTAATATTACATATGTTGCTAATGTTGAACAAGCTTTAGAAGGTGCAAACGTCTGCTTTATTTTTACAGAATGGGGAGAAGTGAAAGAATTAACTCCAGAAAATTATAAGAAGTTAATGAGAACGCCTCTAGTATATGATGGAAGAAATATTTATGATGTTTCAGCGATGCAAGAAGCTGGGATAGAGTATCATTCTATCGGAAGAAAAGCTACAAGTAGAAAACGTATGAGGGAGTCGGATAATATTGAATTACAAGCCTCTAGATAATAGTAAAGTATACCTTGTTACTGGAGCGGCAGGTTTTGTTGGATATTTCTTATCTAAGAAATTATTAGAACAAGGTTGCCAAGTAATAGGTGTCGATAATATAAATGACTACTATGATGTAAATCTTAAATATGCTCGTTTAGAGCAACTTAAACCGTATGAGAAATTTACTTTTATTAAAGGTGATATTTCTGATAAGGATATGATTACTAAGCTCTTTGAAGAGTACAAGCCAAATATTGTAGTAAATTTAGCTGCACAAGCTGGTGTGAGATATTCAATTGAAAATCCAGATGTATATATTCAAAGTAATATTATCGGTTTTTATAATATTCTTGAAGCATGTAGACATTTCCCGGTTGATCATCTTGTATACGCATCATCCAGTTCTGTTTATGGAGCAAATAAAAAGGTTCCTTTTGAGGAAACTGATTTTGTGGATAATCCTGTATCACTTTATGCATCTACTAAGAAATCAAATGAGCTAATGGCACATACGTATAGTCATTTATATAAAATTCCTGCTACTGGGCTTAGATTCTTTACGGTGTATGGTCCTATGGGACGTCCAGATATGGCTTACTTTGGATTTACTGATAAGTATTTTGCTGGTGAGTCAATCAAGATATTTAATAATGGTGATTTTGAAAATGACTTATATCGTGATTTTACTTATATAGATGATATTGTTGAAGGAATCCAACGTCTTTTAAGTAATCCACCTAAAGGCGATGTCGAACATAAAGTATTCAATATTGGAAACAATAATCCCGAAAAACTAATGGTGTTTATCGAAACATTAGAGAAAGTACTAGGTAAAGCTTTAGGAAGAGAAGTGGCATTTGAAAAGATATTTGAGCCTATCAAACCAGGAGATGTACCAGCTACTTATGCATCTACCGATTTATTACAGAAGGCTGTAGATTTTAAACCTGAAACTTCTATAGAAAAAGGCTTACAGGAGTTCGCTAATTGGTATGTAGAATACTATAAAGTAAAATAATTGTGATTCTTCTTTTGAAATGAAAAGGGCACTAACGATTTGAAGCACTTAATATATATACTTTAATGTAGTGGTTGTAGTGTATCATTTCAAGTATAATAGACTAAATTTTTAATTGTATTATCTGGAAATCAATTCAGAATGATTGAAAGAAGAGGTCTATAATAATGAAAAAGAAAATCCTATTTTGGATATTAGGAATCATAGGAGTATTACTTATAGGCGGAGGAATCTACGCTTATAATGTATATTTTTCTGTTTCAAAAACGTTAGATGAAGTTCATAAACCTTTAGAGCGTGATAAAAATACTAAACAAGAAGAAAAAACCAATAAATCTGAACCTGTTTCAATTTTATTATTAGGTGCAGATGAACGCGGTGAAGATAAAGGGCGTTCTGATTCTTTAATGGTCATTACTTTAAATCCGAAAAATAATTCTATGAAGACGTTAAGTATCCCTCGTGATACGTATACGGAAATTGTAGGTAAAGGAAAAAGTGATAAAATTAATCATGCTTACGCATTTGGTGGCGTGGATATGTCTGTTGCAACAGTGGAAAAATTCTTGGGTGTTCCTATTAATTATTATATAGAAGTTAATATGGAAGGATTTAAGGATATTGTTGATGCGGTCGGTGGTGTAGATGTTAATAATGACCTAGAATTTTCTCTTGAGGGTCAACACTTCCAAAAGGGAAATATTCATTTAACAGGTGATCAAGCTTTAGCATATACTCGTATGCGTAAAGAAGATCCACGTGGTGATTTCGGTCGTCAAATGCGTCAACGTCAAGTGATGCAGGCGGTTATTAAAAAGGGTGCAAGTTTCTCTTCACTTACAAGTTATGGTGATGTGTTAACAGCAGTCCAAAAGAATGTAAAAACAAACTTAACGCAAGATCAAATGTTTGATATGCAGAAGAACTATAAAAATTGCTTGGAGAATAGCGAAGATATTCAAATTCCAGGTGACGGACATAAAGCAGGTGACGGCATTTGGTACTACTATGTTCCAGACGCAGCGAAGCAAGATTTAACGAATAAATTAAAAGCGCATCTTGAATTAAAATAAGTAATAATATGAATAAACCCAACTCTTTGGAAAGAGTTGGGTTTATTTTTATATGTTTTTATATTAGAATTATATAATGTGATATTAATAGGCGAGGTGAATCGATGAGTAAGAAATCAATAGTTATTTTAGTTATGTTCGCATTGTTTATAGTTTCTATCGTAAGTGGGAAAATTCACTGGAGCAAGAAAGTTGCGAATGCAACAGCACAAACAAATGAAGTACAAACGACAAAGACTAAAGTAGAGAAAACGAAAAAAGAAGAGAAACAAGATGCGAAGTCATCTTTTAATGAAGCATATGCAAAGAACTTACCAGATGTAGTAAAAGAGAAGTTAAAGAAAGCTGCGGCTGATAAGAAGGCAGTAAACCTTGTTATTGTTGGTGATGAGGCTTCTTCATCTGAAAAAGATGCTTGGGTAGCTAAGTTCACTGCTAATTTAGAGGCTTCTTACGGTAAAGGTTTATGGAATGTGACGGTAAAAGAATATGAGGGTGAAAGTACAGAGGAACTGATTGCGAATAAACGTGCTCAAGATATTGCGAAAGCAAATCCAGATGTTATTTTATTTGAAGCACCGTTCATTACAGACAACAGTAAAACGGGTAATGGAAATTCTGTCACTAATGCACAAAAGTTTGTTGGAGAACTTTCTAGTAGTGCGAAAGAAGCTACGATCATGATCCAACCACCAAACCCAGTGTATGGCGCGAAAAATTATCCAAAAGCAATTGAAGCATTAAAGCAGTTCGCTACGCAAAATGATTATACATATGTTGATCATTGGACAGCTTGGCCTGATGCAACAACGAAAGCTATTTTACCTTACTTACAAGAAGAGTTTGGTTTCCCAAGTGCTAAGGGGCATGAAGTTTGGGCGCAGTATGTAACGGATTATTTTGTGGCTAAGTAATGAAGGAGATATAAAAGGTATACGAGCAATCGTATACCTTTTGTGATAAGGAAAGTAATTAAGAAATCTTAGTATATATGTAGGAGGAAAATAATGAACTCAATCTTAATCTGTGGCGGAGCCGGCTATATCGGTTCTCACGCTGTTAAAAAACTAGTGGATGAAGGATTATCTGTAGTAGTAGTAGATAACTTACAAACTGGTCATGAAGATGCAATTACGGAAGGTGCAAAATTTTATAATGGTGACCTTCGTGATAAAGCATTTTTAAGAGATGTTTTTAAGCAAGAAAGTATCGAGGCGGTTATGCATTTTGCAGCTGATTCCTTAGTGGGAGTTAGTATGGAAAAGCCTCTTCAATATTATAATAACAATGTGTACGGTGCACTTTGCTTGCTAGAAGTAATGGATGAGTTTAAAATAGATAAGTTTATTTTCTCTTCTACTGCGGCAACGTATGGCGAGGTAGATGTTGATCTTATTACTGAGGAAACGTTGACAAATCCAACAAATACATATGGTGAAACGAAGTTAGCGATTGAGAAGATGCTCCATTGGTATAGCCAAGCTTCAAATTTAAGATATAAGATTTTTAGATACTTTAATGTGGCTGGTGCAACTCCAAGTGGTATTATTGGGGAAGATCACCGTCCAGAGACACATTTAATTCCTCTTGTTTTACAAGTGGCGTTAGGTCAACGTGATAAGATTATGATGTTTGGTAATGATTATAATACACTAGACGGTACTTGTATCCGTGATTATATTCATGTTGAGGATTTAGTGGCAGCTCATTTCTTAGGACTTAAAGACCTGCAAAATGGCGGAGAAAGTGACTTCTACAACTTAGGAAATGGTAATGGCTTCAGTGTGAAAGAAATCGTTGATGCAGTTCGTGAAGTTACAAATCATGAGATTCCAGCAGAGGTAGCACCAAGAAGAGCAGGAGACCCAGCACGTCTAGTTGCTTCTTCACAAAAGGCGAAAGAGAAATTAGGGTGGAACCCACAGTATGTAGAAGTTAAAACAATTATTGAACATGCGTGGAATTGGCATCAAAAGAAACCCTTTGGCTATGAGAAGTAGTTTTTCTAAGCTTTAAAAAGGATAGAATGAGGGACTTCAAGTAGAAGTTCCTTTTTTGTTTATATTGAAAAATAAAATATAGGTTATCCTCATTGGAGTACTTATGATATATTTAAATGGTTAAATTTCTATAAAAAGGAGAAACAACCATGAATTTCAAAAATGTTATGAAAAAAGGTTCATTAGTGGTTGCACTTAGTCTTAGTTTAACAGCATTTGCTGTACCAGCTGCACATGCAGATACAAATGGAAAAGAAGCTTCACAAAAGCTTGTAAATGCATTAAAAACTTTAAATCTTGATCATGTGGACTACTTATATTCTTATTTACAAAAAACGAGCTTAACTGATCAAGAGCAAGCTCAAATTAATGCAAATGCAGCTCGAGTGAGCGAAATTCTTTCAGGTACGAAGGATGTTATGAGTTTAAAGAATGAGCAAAAGGTAGAAGTGTTACGCCTATTCCTTGAGAGTGCGAAACTTGCACATTTACAAGTGGCAATTGTTGATGGGAAGGGAAAAGAGTTAGATCTTTTAAACTATAAACTTAATAGCAATGTTTTAGTTCAATTAAAAGATTTAGATGGAAAATTACTTGCGACAATCAATCCAACTCAAGAAATGGTACAAGCAGCTAACTTCAAAAGTATGGTAAATGCATTGAAAGTCGCGATGGAAGCGAAACGTGAGCTAAATGCAACTGGCAAGTTCGTTCCAATGACAAATGCTGAAATGCCAAATACAGCATCTAATGAACAAACGTATATGTTAATTGGTGGCTTAATTGTACTTCTAGGTGCAGCTGCATTAGTTCCGGCAGTACGATTAGCTCGTAAGACAGAACAAGCGTAATACGTCTTATGGAAAAGAGAAAGAAAGTACGTAAGCGTAAGTCCAAATGGAGATGGGTAATCATTGGGATTCCCGTCTTCATTATTTTGTTAGGCCTTGGAATTGTTGCTTTTTTCGGATGGGAATTAACAAAGCAAACAACATTGTTAGCTCATACAGTGATTACACCATATAAGCCAGCGGAGGCTGAAAAAGAGTTTAAACAAATTTGGTCTAAAATTCCTGATCCAGGAGAGAAGCTTGGTGAATTGAAGTTTCCTTCTCTTTCGTATGAAGTTCCTGTTGTAGAAGGAACGCATCCGGAAGAATTAAAATCAGGAGTGGGACATTTTGCTGGAAGTACGTTACCCGGACAAGGTGGAAATGTTGTACTAAGCGGACACCGAAATACGAGTTTTCGTAAGCTGGAAGATTTGAAGAAGGGTGATCAAATCAAATTCGGAACACCGTATGGTGAGTTTGTGTATGAAATAACAGACTTTAAAATTACGGGAGCAAACGATGATACAATTATCGTTCCAACTGATTATGAGACACTGACGTTAACAACATGTTATCCGTTTGAGTATATTGGTGATGCACCAGATCGCTTTATCGTGTATACAAAGCTTATGTCTAAGCCAGATTTAGAGAAACAATCTTAGTTTGAAGTGGAAAGCCCAATTGCCATTTGTGCAACTGGGCTTTCTTTGTATTGGTAGAGGAAACTCTCCGACTTATTCAGTGCATGGATAAGTCGGAGAGTTTTTTGTATAGATAAGTGGTTATATGAGGAAATATATAAGTTAGATGTTAGATATGAAACATATCAGTATTTGATGAAGGGCGCCAATCCCATGTATAATAGGATTGGAACTTTATTCCTTTGTACGCTTATAAGGCTGATCTAAGAAAGAAGGTTACATGATGAAAAAAATTCTATTATGGATACTTGGTATTATTGTTTTTCTTGTAATTGCCGGAGGCGGTTATGCGTATTATATGTACTCATCTGTTACGGGTACATTGGATAAAATGCATACACCACTTGAGCGGGATCATTCGACAAAACGATCTACAGATGTGAAGCTTGGTAATAGTCAACCAGTTTCTATCCTATTGTTAGGGGCAGATGAGCGTGGAGCAGATAAGGGGCGTTCGGATTCGATTATGTTGCTAACGTTAAATCCGAAAGATAGTTCAATGAAGATGGTTAGTATTCCTCGTGATACATATACGGAGATTGTTGGTAAAGGAAAGAAGGATAAAATCAATCATGCATATGCATTTGGTGGAATCGAAATGTCTGTAAATACAGTTGAGAATTTCTTAGATGTACCGGTTGATTATTATATTGAAGTGAATATGGAAGGCTTCCAAGATATTGTAGACGCAGTTGGCGGAGTGGATGTGAATAATGATTTAGCGTTCACACTTGAAGGACAAACATTTGAAAAAGGAACTATTCATCTAAATGGTGAACAAGCACTGAAATATACGCGTATGCGTAAGGAAGATCCGCGAGGTGACTTTGGTCGTCAGATGCGTCAACGTCAAGTGCTAGAAGCGGTTATTAGTAAAGGTGCAAATATATCATCTATTACAAAACTTGGTACGATGTTAGAGGCTGTTGAGAAAAACGTAAAAACAAATTTAAACCAGGATCAAATGTGGGATCTTCAAAGTAACTATAAAGCTGCGATGAATAAGAAAGAAGAAATCCAAATTCCTGGAGATGGTCGCAAGCAAGATGGCATTTGGTACTATTTTGTTTCAGAGAAAGATCGTAAGGACCTTTCAAATAAGTTAAGAGAGCATTTAGAGTTACCTAAGCAGTAGTGTAAATATAGAAAGTTTTGAGAGGGTATCGTCGTACAAAATATGTTCGACAATACCCTCTCTTTTTTTGTTTTATTTTTGCTATACTAAACTGTACTATAATACAGGATGGAAGGAGGAGAATGATGAAAATACTTGTAGTAGATGATGAATCGAGTATTCGTAATTTGATTCGGATGCAGTTAGAGATGGAAGGATATGAAGTATTGACGGCGGCTGATGGGAGAGAAGCTTTAGATAGATGGAATGAGCAGCCGGATGTACTTATTTTAGATGTGATGCTTCCTGATACGGATGGGTATGAGTTATTACGTTTATTCCGAGAGAAGGATCGTGATATTCCGGTGCTCATGCTGACGGCGAAGAGTCAGATGAATGATAAGTTACTTGGTCTTCAGCTTGGAGCTGATGATTATGTGACGAAGCCTTTTAATTATGCGGAGCTTATTCTTCGGGTGAAGAATATGAGTAGGCGTGTGAAGAAGGAGGTAGCTGTAAGCCACGAAGTAATTCGCGCAGGTGAGTTAGTGATTTGTCCTAAGGAGAGAAAGGTACATGTCGAAGGGCAGGAGATTCAATTAACGTACCGAGAGTTTAATTTGTGTCAGTTGTTTGTTTCGAATCCGCAGCGTGTATTCATGAGAGATGAGCTATTAGAGAAGGTATGGGGGTTTGAGTATATCGGAAATACGAGAGCGGTTGATATTATGGTGCAAAGGCTTCGAAAGAAACTAGGGAATAGCGGAGAGTATATTAAGACAATTTATGGTGTGGGTTATAAGCTTGATTGCTAAAAGGTGATGATATGTCTTTAAAACGAAATATGGTGTTTGGAATAGTTGGATTGTTGATTCCAATTCTTGTCCTTTTATACGCGGTTGTTTATGTTGCACTGGAGAAGAATGTGTATCATAATGCGGCGGATTCCTTAGAAAAGTTAAGTGTGGAAGCGCAAATTTATACGATGAATTATTTAGAGAAGGAAGCAGAAGTAGAGACGTTAGGTCCTAATTCGCTTTTAATTGCTTCGTATTTAGCGAAGCGAATGGATGTCCGGGTGCAGATGATTGGGAAGAATGGAGATGTTGTTGCAGATACACAGAAAGGAGCATTACTTCATCGGAATATTGATATTGAGAGTTCTTTGAAGGGAAAGAAATCTTATGTTTTCGAGGAGGGAGAACCAGCTCCAATTCTTTTGTTTTCAAGTCCGGTTTATTATGGAAACGATGTCATTGGGAGTATTCGTTTTATAAATGAGTTAACGGATGAGAAGGAAGTTTTAACAAATGTGAGTTGGACGTTTTTGATGACGTCGCTTTGTTTAGTAGCTGCTGGTATTTTCTTTGCGATTCGTTTGGCGAAGTCTCTTCATAAACCAATTGATCAGTTAAGGCAAATGGCGCATCGGCTTGCGAATGGAGATTATGAAAGTAAGATTGAGCTGAATGAGTATGTGGAGATTGCACAGCTTTCAGCATCCTTTAATGCGATGGCTGATGGGATTGAACTGCATATTAAGCAGCTGAAGGAAGAGAAAGAGAAACAGAAAGATTTCTTAGACCGCATTACGCATGAGCTGAAAACACCGCTTACGGCAATTATCGGTTATGTTGATTTAATTCCGAAGTTACAATCGAAGGAAGATGTGCAGGAGAGTCTCCGTTATGTGGCTGTAGAAAGTGAGCGTCTCTTATCACTTGTAGAGGAATTACTTAAGTCTTCAAAGTATGGGAAGAGTACGTTTGAAGTGTCACCTACAGTCGTAAATATGAAGGAATTGGCGGAAGAAGCAGTTTCGATTGTGAAACTCAGGTTGCAGCAGTTTGAAATTGAAGTTATGAATGAGTTAATGGAAGTACACGTCGTTGCGGATTTTGATAAGACGAAGCAAATTTTCTTGAATGTGCTTGATAATGCGATTAAATATAGTGATGCTACGCAAGTTCGTATGAATGTAATTATAAATGAGCAGGAAGCAAAGGTTTTTGTTCATGATGATGGTATTGGTATGGATGAAGGTGTGCTTGCAGAGTGGAATGAGTCTCCGGAAGGTAAGGTGCTTCCTTCTAGTTACGGGAATGGCTATGGTTTATACATTTGTCAGGAGATTATGAAGAAGCAAGGCGGGAGTATGCGAATTGAGAGTAGTGAAGAAATGGGAACTACAATATGTATGACATTTTTACTCCCAAGACGGATGGAAGACATAAAAAACTTGAAAGCGGTTAAATGATACATTTATGAAACAATTATGCGGTATTTTCGAAACAACGTTTTTTTATCTTGGAGGTAGGCAGAAATGAAAAGGCTATCATTTCAAATTCTTATGTTTGTCTTTTGTATGATCGTTTCTCTTATTTTGTTTTATGTTATTGAGAAGCAAATATATAATCGAATCACGATTGTGGATGACAAACAAGCCGTTTTACAAAGAGTGAATGAATCCCTTCCTACTGAAGTGAAAGTAAGGCATGAGAAGTGGGGAGAAATTGTTGTAACGGATGAAGTTCGTTTGCATACGATTGTTTCATTCTTTGACCGAATTCGAGTAGAACCGAGAGAAGCGAGGGGTCAAGAACAAGTATTTACTGGAGAAGTAACGTACTTGAATGGACATAAACGTACTTTTGCAGTAGGTGACTTGTTCCAGTATGAGGCTAATGTATACGGAAAGAATGGTACGGATCCGATGATCTCAGCATTGCAAACGTATTTGTTAAGTCTGTATTATACACCAGAGCGCATTAGTAATTTCTTTGCGGAGGCAAAGGAAGTTGTAGTGAGGCAAGGGGATGTAATACGTACTATAGATCTTACGCAAATATTTGATTCTATTCGATACGCAAAGCAAATTACAGATTACGGAGAGATTCAGAAATTATTACAATCACAGAATGAGCCGATTGCTTATATTACTGCCTATAAAACAGGCAAGCGTGTAAAGAATGAGCGGGAGGATATTCTAACTATTTCTGTGTATCCATCGTACTTTGTTGTGCAATATCTCGGTGATAATAACGGGAATGTCATGTATATGAAAGGCTCTCTAGCAGAGTTATTCGTAAAGGAGAATGCGTCATGAGAAAGATAGCCTTTTTCTTCTTTTTGCTAGTAATTGGAGGAGCGATGTCTAGTTGCTCTCGAGATACAACCTCTATTAAATATAATAAAAGTGGTCTCCCTATTTTGGATGATCGTCATCTTGTTGCATATGTAGCGGCCCGCGAGGAAGTTGGTGAGGCATTGCTTTCATCATTTTGTAAACCGCGTGGATGTACGTATGAATTTATTCGTCTTTCGACAGAAGAACTTCTTCGAAGAGTGGAAGAAGAATCTGGAAATCCGAAAGCGGATATTATTATTGGCGGTACAGTAGATGCACATCAAATGATGAAGCAAAAAGATCTGTCTATTCCTGTGACGAGCCAGCATGCGAATCGTATTTCAAAAACTGTTAAAGATAAAGATGGTTATTGGTACGGTTACGAAGTAGAGAAATTGGCGATCGCAATTAATAAAGAGCGGTGGAACGAAGAAATAGCACCGCTCGGTCTACCGTATCCATCCAGGTGGCAAGATTTATTAAACTCTGCGTACACTGGAAAGATTGTTATGCCAGATCCAAATGTTTCGGGTACTGCATATACTTTGTTTCAAGCACTTATTGATACTTTAGGTGAAGAAGAAGCGAAAGAATATGTTAAGAATCTTGCAAGGCAAGTTGGTGAAGTAACGGTGAATGGTTATATGCCTGTAGAACTAGTTGCGAGCGGTGAATATATGATAGGCATCAATTTTGCGGGAGATCAGAGAATGCTTCAGAAACAAGGCTTTCCTATTATAAGTAAAGAACCTGAGCAAACAGGTTTGTCTGTCAATGCGATTTCAAAACTAAAACGTGCACCGAGTGGTATTATTGCGGATTTATTTATTGATTATTGTTTATCAGAAGAAGCGGGTCACATTTTAGAAAAAGTTTCGTTTGGCGTACCGACGATGTTTGCGAAGAATGAGAAAGAAATAGAAGGACAGCCGGTTAGAAGGACGAACCAAAATATATCAAATAGTGGAATAATCGAGATATGGAATAGACAGCGTCTCTCTCAAAAGTGAGAAAAGGAGACGAGAGTATATGTTTAAATGGCTTAAGCCAGCACCTGCAATTGAGAGATTACCAGCAGATATGATCGCTAAAGTATATACATTACTGCGTATTCGTGTGTTAATGGGAATTTCAGTTGGGTATGCTGCTTATTATTTAGTTCGTAGTAACTTTACGTTATCAAGTACGTATTTAGTACAAGAATATGGTTTTAGTACAGCTGAAATTGGACTACTAGGTTCAGTAATGGCGATTGTTTATGGATTTAGTAAGTTCTTTATGGGGAATTTATCAGATAAAGCTTTTGCCCAGCGCTTTATCGCAGTCGGATTATTCTTATCAGGGCTTGTAAATATTTGTTTCGGGTTTGCATCTTCATTTGGAATGATCGTTACATTACTTGTCCTAAACGGTATTGTACAAGGTATGGGAGCACCACCTTGTAGCATCGTTATGACGAAATGGTTCTCGAAGAAAGAACGTGGTACGAAAACAGGTATTTGGAATATTTCACATAACGTTGGTGGAATGCTTGTGCCACCACTTGTCGGAATCGGTGTAGGTATTTTCGGTGAGAATCATTGGCAGGGCGGCGTGTTTATTTTCCCAGCGATTATCGCAATGGTAATTTCAGTTCTTGTTTGGATTAATGCGAAGGATACACCAGAATCTGAAGGTCTTCCTCCAATTGATGAGTATCGTAATGACTATGAAAATCTTGAAAAAGCAGATAATGCTAACAAGATGTCACCAAAAGAAATTTTAATGAAATATGTAGTGAAAAATAAGTTCGTTTGGTATTTATGTATTGCGAATGCATTCGTTTACTTAATTCGTTTCGGCGTTATTAACTGGGTTCCACTTTATTTAACGACAGTTAAAGGTTTTTCGAAAAATGAAGCACATGCAGCATACGCAATCTTTGAAGGTATGGCAATTCCAAGTTCATTAATTGTTGGTCTTTTAAGTGATAAATTATTTAAAGGGAAACGTATGCCATTATGTATTATTAGTATGGCCGGAGTTGTTGTTGGTACGATTGTATATTGGCAAGCATCTAGCGTACTTGTCGTAAGTATTGCAGTTTCTATTATCGGATGTTTAATTTACGTACCGCAGTTCTTAATCGGTTTAAGTGCGATGGAATTAGTACCGAAATTTGCAGTAGGTACGACAGTTGGTATGTGTGGTCTGTTCGGTTATGTAGGCGGAAGTCTTGTAGCAAACGCAGCAATTGGTGTTATTGTTGATCGTTCTGGCTGGGATGGCTGCTTCATCTTACTATTAGCAGGCGGTATTTTATCAACAGTATTCTTATTTATCGTGCAACGTGGGCATGAGAGAAAAGCTCCTAAAGTGGCGTAATATTTTGTTTGAAAAGCTATCCAATTGTTATTTTGGATGGCTTTTTCTATATAATATAATCTTTCCTTAAATCTATCTTAAAAGACAATATGTCATATTTCTAATCATTGGAATTTTTGTTACAATATAAATGAATGTGTAAAACTTTGTAAAAAGAATGTAATAATATGTATTTTGTTTTCAGAAAGTTTTATACAATTCGAATACCTATTAAACTATTAAGTTATAAAAGGAGAGAGAATATGGTACCAAATACGGTTCGTACTCCAAACAAGAAGAAGAAATGGATTATTTTAGGGGTTATTGCACTAATTGTTATTGTGGCAGCAGTTAATATTTTTATTATGCAAGGTAAGAAGAAGGGCGCATCAACAACGGCTGATGCTGTAAGTTTTGAGAAAGTGACAGAGCGTAAGCTGAATAATACGAAGTTAATTTCTGGTCAGGTGAAGCCTGGGAATATTGAAAGTTTCTATGCGGATCCGACTAAAGGAAAAGTGAAAAATATTGAGGTAAAAGAGGGACAAGAGGTAGAGAAAGGTACGAAGTTATTCTCTTATGATAATGAAGAGATTAATCTTCAAATGAAGCAAGCTGAGCTTGATCAGAAGATGGCGGATATGCGTTATGATCAAGGGAAAAAGAAGATTGATTCGTTGAAGAAAGAAATTAAGAAGGTGAAAGATAGCGGAGCAGGGAAAGAAGTAACGGATCCGATGGAAGAGCAAGTAAGTGAGTTAGAAATAGCGCAAAAAACAACTGACCTTGAGAAAGAGAAAGGGAAGTTACAGAAAGAAGAGTTAAATAAAAAGCAAAAAGAACTCACGATTTATAGTAATTTTACTGGTGTTGTTCAAAAGTTAGATAAAGATGCGGCACAAAGTTCATCTCAAGCGTTAGGTGGACAAGGAAAGGCGTTTTTACAAGTTGCTTCTAAAGATCCGTTCCAGGTTCAAGGTACGTTAACTGAGCTCCAAAAGTCACAAATTCAAAAGGATCAAACATTTACTGTAACTGCGAAAGCAAATAATAAGAAGAAGTGGACAGGTAAGATTACAGAGGTAAGTGAATTCCCAACGAGTGCAGAGATGGCTCAAGCTGGTGGTGTAGGCGAAGCGACTCAAAATATGTCTCAATATACATATAAGGCAAGCCTTGATAGCCAAGATGGTTTATCTCCAGGGTACCATGTTTCATTGCAAGTAAATTTAGAGAATAAGACGATGATTGCTGTCCCAAGTAAGAGCATTGTAGAAAAAGGCGATGATGCATTTGTTTATGTTGAGGATAAAGGAAAGCTTCGTAAACAAAATGTGAAAAAAGGTTCTACTGATGGAGATTGGACAGAGATTGTTTACGAAG
>Ga0209130_1000803_pt1 | contig 26632 bp, 26 predicted proteins | sample AraplaMF_Cvi_mLB_FD_184264 | JGI IMG/M metagenome (GOLD analysis project Ga0209130, IMG submission 184264) | Arabidopsis root microbial communities from the University of North Carolina, USA - plate scrape MF_Cvi_mLB (SPAdes) (version 2) | ecosystem: Host-associated > Plants > Roots > Endosphere...
CCATCCCAACCCAGAGTGCAGCGAAGTGATACCAGCGCCAGGTGCGCTGCGATTCATTGGTCGGGGCCAGGTCTTCGTTCCACAGCTGGGAGTTGTCGCTCATGCAGTCTCCTTGATTTCGGCCCGTGGGTTGCGCGGGTCCTGCGTCCAGTTCATGTAAGGCTTGCCCGTCGGGACTGCGACCATCGTAATACAACCTTGCACCGGACAGGTGATTTCGCACAGGTTGCAGCCAACGCATTCCTCGTCATTGACCTTGTACGTCCGCGTGCCGCTCGCCTCGTCGATCAATTGGAAGATGGACTGGTGCGACGTGTCTTCGCAGGCTACATAACAGCGGCCGCACTTGATGCAGTCGTCCTGGTTGATGTGGGCGATGGACTTGTAGTTCATGTTGAGGAACTTCCAGTCGGTAGTGTTCGCCACCGCCTTGCCCATGAAGTCGTCCAGCGTCCTGTAGCCCTTGGAGTCCATCCAGCGCTCCAGGCCATCCTTCATTTCCTGCACGATGCGGAAGCCGTGCAGCATGGCCGCCGTGCAGACCTGCACGCAGCCCGCGCCCAGCGCGATGAATTCCGCAGCATCCTTCCAGTTGCCAATGCCGCCGATGCCGGAAATCGGCAGGCCGCGCGTTTCGGGATCGCGCGCAATCTCGGCCACCATGTTCAGCGCCACCGGCTTCACAGCCGGACCGCAATAGCCGCCGTGCGTGCTGGCGCCGCCCACGTTCGGGTAGGCCACCATATTATCCAGGTCCAGCGAAGTAATGGAGTTGATCGTGTTGATCAGCGAAACGGCATCCGCACCGCCCGCCTTGGCCGCGCGTGCCGGGCGGCGGATGTCGGTGATATTCGGCGTCAGCTTGACGATCACCGGCAGCTTCGTATGCTTCTTGCACCACGCGGTCACCTGCTCCACGTATTCCGGCACCTGGCCGACCGCGGAACCCATGCCGCGCTCCGGCATGCCGTGCGGGCAACCGAAGTTCAGCTCAATGCCATCGGCGCCCGTGGCCTCGACTTTCGGCAGGATGGCAGCCCACGCCTGCTCTTCGCACGGCAGCATCAGCGAGACCACGATGGCGCGGTCCGGCCAGGCCTTCTTCACTTCCGTGATTTCCTGCAGGTTCAGTTCCAGCGAACGGTCGGTAATCAGCTCGATGTTGTTGAAGCCGATGACTTCGCGGTTCTTGCCGTAGATGGCCGAGTAGCGCGACGACACATTGACCGGCGGCGGATCTTCACCGAGGGTTTTCCATACCACGCCGCCCCACCCTGCTTCGAAGGCGCGGATCACGTTATATGCCTTGTCGGTCGGCGGTGCGGAGGCCAGCCAGAATGGATTCGGCGCCTTGATGCCGCAGAAATTGACGCTCAGGTCGGCCATTATGCTGCCCCCTTCTTCGATTGGATGTCGGAATGAATCGCCATGGCGGCGCGCTTGCCATGCTCCACGGCCTGCACCGTCAGGTCCTGGCCCAGGGAGACGCAATCGCCGCCGGCATAGATGCCCGGCAGGATGGTGCGGAAACTGTCGTCCACATGGATCTTGTCGCCATCGCGCTTCAGCATGGCCGCCAGCGGGTCGGCCAATGCGGCCGGTTCCATCGCCTGGCCAATCGCCTTGAAGATCGCATCGGCCGGCAATTCAAACGTGATGCCAGTGCCGATCATGCGCGTTCCCTCCATCGCTGTGCGCTCAAAACGCATGCCGCGCACGCGGCCGGCTTCGTCCAGCAGCACCTGCTGCGGCTGGGCCCAGGTCTGCATGCGCACCTGGTTGGCCTTGGCGATGTCCTGCTCGTGATGGGTGGCGCTCATGGCGTCGAAGCCGCGGCGATAGACCATCGTCACTTCTTCCGCGCCCAGGCGCTGGATCTGCACCGCCATATCGATCGCGGTATTGCCGGCGCCAATCACGATGGCGCGCCGCGGCACCGGCAGCTTGGCCAGGTCGTCCGCCTGGCGCAGTTCGGCGATGTAATCCACCGCCGCCATCAGCCCGGGCGCATCTTCACCGGTCAGGCCAAGTGCGCGGCTGGCGCCCAGGCCAAGGCCCAGGAAGACAGCGTCGTATTGCGCATGGAGCTCCTTCAGGTGCAGGTTGGCACCCAGCTTCTGTCCGTGGCGCACTTCGATGCCGCCAATCCCCAACAGGAAGTCGACTTCCTTCTGGGCGAAATTGTCGGTCAGCTTGTACTTCGCAATGCCATATTCATTCAGGCCGCCGGATTTTTCCTGCGCCTCGAAGATCACCACATCGTTGCCCAGCATGGCCAGGCGGTGAGCGCAGGACAGGCCCGCAGGTCCGGCGCCAACCACGGCAACCTTCTTGCCGGTCGACGGCGCGCGCTTGAACGGGTGGCCCTCCAGCGTGGCGTTATCGAGAGCGAAGCGTTGCAGCAGCCCGATCTTGACCGGCTGGCCTTCCGCGTCGTGATTGCGCACACAGGCATCCTCGCACAGGATCTCCGTCGGGCAGACGCGCGAGCAGCTGCCGCCAAGGATATTCTGCTGCAGGATGGTAACGGCCGCCCCGTTCACGTTCTTGTCGTGGATGTTGCGGATGAAGCTCGCGACATCGATGCCGGTTGGGCAGATACGCGTGCACGGCGCATCGTAGCAATACAGGCAGCGCGCACTTTCGATTGCAGCCTGGCGCGCGTTCAGCGGCGGCGCCAGGTCGGTGAAATGACCGGCCAATTCTTCGTTCGTGGCTTTTGGCTGCGGTATGTATTTGAGCGACTCGATCATTGGTTCCATCCTCACTTCATCTGTGGGAAAGCAAACTGCGCGCCAGCACTTGCGGTATTCGGCCAGCGCTCCATCACGGCCTTGTGGCGGGTGTAGAAACGCACCCCTTCCGGACCATAGGCGTGGTGGTCGCCAAACAGGCTGCGCTTCCACCCGCCGAAACTGTTGAAGGCCATCGGCACCGGCAGCGGCACGTTGACACCAACCATTCCGACCTGGATCTGGCGCACGAATTCGCGCGCCACCCCGCCGTCACGCGTAAAGACCGCGACGCCGTTGCCATACTCGTTTCGGTTGATCAGCTCCACGGCCGAGCCCACGTCCGGCAGGCGCACCATGCACAGCACCGGGCCGAAAATCTCTTCCTTGTAGATCGTCATGTCCGGCGTGACGTGGTCGAACAGCGTGCCGCCGATGAAGAAGCCGTTCGGGCGGTCCGCCACCTTGTAGTTGCGGCCATCGACCACCAGGGTTGCGCCCTGCTCCACGCCTTCGCCGATCAGGCGCTCGATGCGCTGCTTGGCGGCCGACGTGACAACGGGCCCCATTTCGGCATCGGCCGCCATGCCATCGCGCACTTTCAGTGCAGCGGTGCGCTCTTTCAGTGCACCGAGCAGCTTGTCGCCGGCGTCGCCCACCGCAGCCACCACCGAGATCGCCATGCAGCGTTCGCCGGCCGAGCCGAAAGCGGCGCCCATCAGCGCATCGACTGCCATGTCCATGTCAGCATCGGGCATCACCACCATATGGTTCTTGGCGCCGCCCAGCGCCTGCACGCGCTTGCCGTGCTGCGAGCCACGCGAGTAGATATATTCCGCAATCGGGGTCGACCCGACAAAGCTGACCGCCTGGATTGCCGGATGGTCAAGCAGCGCATCGACCGCCACCTTATCGCCCTGCACGACATTGAATACGCCATCCGGCAGGCCGGCTTCCTGCAGCAGGCGCGCATGCAGCAGCGACGGCGAAGGATCGCGCTCGGAAGGCTTGAGAATGAAGGTATTGCCGCAGGCGATAGCGATGGGGAACATCCACATCGGCACCATCACCGGGAAATTGAACGGCGTGATACCGGCCACCACGCCCAGCGGCATGCGCATCGACCAGGCGTCGATACCGCGCGCGATCTGGTCGGTGTACTCGCCCTTCATCATCTGCGGAATGCCGACCGCGAATTCCACCATCTCGATACCACGCGCCACTTCACCCTTGGCGTCCGCAAACGTCTTGCCATGTTCGCGGGTCAGCATGGCGGCGAATTCCTCGGTGTGCTGGTGGCACAGCTCGAGATATTTGAACAGCACGCGCGCACGGGTCAGCGGCGGCGTGTTGGACCAGGCCGGGAAAGCCGCTTCGGCAGCACACACGGCGGCATCGACTTCCTCCACCGTGCCGAGCGCCACGCGTGCGACCGGCTCGCCCCGTGCGGGATTGAAAACATCGCCATAACGCCCGCTGGCCGTATCGACCTTGGCGCCATTGATGAAGTGGGTAATAGTATCGAGATTGCTCATTTCAAGCCCTGTTGATATCAGGCCAGCAGCGATTCCGCCGGCACGTAGGTATAGCCAAGGTCGTGCGCCACCGCTTCATAGGTGACGTGGCCCTGGCAGACATTGAGTCCATTGCGCAGGTGCGGGTTGGCCTTCATGGCCTTGGCCCAGCCCTTGTCGGCCAGCGCCAGCGCGTGGCCGATGGTGGCGTTGTTCAGCGCAAAGGTGGAAGTGCGTGCGACCGCGCCCGGCATATTGGCGACGCAGTAGTGCACTACCCCGTCGACGACGAAAGTCGGGTTTTCGTGTGTGGTCGCATGCGATGTTTCAAAGCAGCCGCCCTGGTCGATTGCCACGTCGACCACCACGGAACCGGGCTTCATGCGCGACACCATGGCGCGCGTCACCAGTTTGGGTGCCGCGGCCCCTGGAACCAGCACGCCGCCGATTACCAGGTCGGCATCCATGACGGCGTCGTCGATGGTGAACGCATTCGAGAAGACGGTCTGGATGCGGTTGCCGTACACCAGGTCGAGCTGGCGCAGGCGCTCGATGCTCTTGTCCAGCACCGTGACGCGCGCGCCCATGCCGACCGCGATCTGCAGCGCATTGGTGCCGACCACGCCGGCGCCGATAATCGCCACATGGCCAGGCGCCACGCCCGGCACGCCGCCCAGCAGCAAGCCCATGCCGCCTTTGGATTTCTCAAGATGGGCGGCGCCGGCCTGGATCGACATGCGGCCCGCCACTTCGCTCATCGGCGCCAGCAGCGGCAAGCCGCCGTTCGGGCCGGTGATGGTTTCGTACGCAATGCAGACCGCGCCCGATGCCACCAGCGCCTTGGTCTGCTCCGGATCGGGAGCCAGGTGCAGGTAGGTGTAAAGAATCTGGTTCTCGCGCAGCATCGCGCATTCCTGCGGCTGCGGCTCCTTCACCTTGACGATCATTTCGGCCTTGGCAAAGACTTCCTCTGCCGTGGCAGCGATCGTGGCACCAGAACCCATATACATTTCGTCGGTCAGACCGATTGCAGCGCCCGCGTTGTGTTGCACCAGGACCTGGTGCCCGCGGAGTGTCAGTTCCTTTACGCTGGCCGGGGTAAGGCCAACGCGCGATTCCTGATTCTTGATTTCCTTCGGTACGCCTACCAACATGGTTTGTCTCCTCTAGTCTAGGTCCTTCAACACCTTCCCGAGCTTCCCGAACAATTCGTCGATATGCTTCTTCTCAAAGGTGAGTGGAGGCGACAAAGCGATGATGTCGCCGGTGGTGCGGATCAACAGCCCATCCGCGAAAGCTTTCTTGAACGCGGCATAAGCGCGCGTTCCAGGCGCACCGGCACGCGGGGCCAGCTCGATGCCGGCCACCAGCCCAATGGTGCGAATGTCGATCACATGCGGCAGGCCTTTCAGCGAATGCACCGCATCCTCCCAGTAGGGTTGGATTTCCTTGGCGTGGTCCAGCAGCTTCTGTTCCTTGAATACTTCCAGCGTTGCCAGCGAAGCAGCGCAGGCCACCGGGTGGCCGGTATAGGTATAGCCGTGGAATAGCTCAATGCCGGCCGGTGCATCCATGAAGGCATCGTGGATGAACTGTTTGCTGAACACCGCGCCCATCGGGATGGTGCCGTTGGTCAGGCCCTTCGCGGTGGTCATCATGTCCGGCTCGACGTCGAAGTAGTCGGTGGCGAAAGGCGTGGTCAGGCGGCCAAAGCCGGTAATCACTTCATCAAAGATCAGAAGGATGCCGTGCTTGGTGCACAGTTCGCGCAGGCGCTTCAGGTAGCCCTTCGGCGGCACCAGCACGCCGGTGGAACCTGCCACCGGCTCCACGATCACGGCCGCGATGGTGGACGCGTCGTGCAGTGCGACGATGCGCTCCAGTTCATCGGCCAGGTGGGCACCGTATTCCGGCTCGCCGCGCGTGAAGGCGTTCTTTTCCAGGTTGTGCGTGTGCGGCAGGTGGTCCACCCCCGGCAGCAGCGTACCGTAAGGCTTGCGGTTGCCGGCGATGCCGCCGACCGAGATGCCGCCGAAGCCTACGCCGTGATATGCGCGTTCGCGGCCGATCAGCCGGGTGCGGGAAGCTTCGCCGCGCGCCTTGTGGTAAGCGAGGGCGATCTTCAGCGCGGTATCCACCGCTTCAGAGCCGGAGTTGGTGTAGAAAACATGGCCGAAGCGATGGTTGGTGTACTCCATCAGTTTTTCGGCGAGGTCGAAGGCAGCCGGGTGGCCCATCTGGAAGGTAGGCGCGAAGTCGAGCTGGCCGACCATTTCGCTGACTGCCGCCACGATCTTCGGCTGGCGGTGGCCGCACGGTACGCACCACAGGCCGGCGGTGCCGTCCAGCACCTGGTTGCCATCGACGTCCTTGTAATACACACCGTCCGCCGAGACCAGCAGGCGCGGATTCGCCTTGAAGTCGCGGTTGTTCGTGAACGGCATCCAGAAAGATGCCAGGGACTGCGGCCGGGCTTCGTTCATTGCTATCTCCCTCGTGGGTTTTTTACGATGCTCAAAAAACTTTACCAGTTGGCAAAATCATGATGCAATAATAGACAGCAAGTTAACTATGGCACATATACACACAAGCGGAAACGCTCCAACCGTACAGGTAGCAAAAACAGTACAGTTTTAGAGGCCCCGAATGGACGACAGCCCACCACCCAACTCCGCATGGCCGGTACTTTCCATCGAGCGCGCGAAGAAGGGCAGCCTGGTTGAAAAGATCGTGGACGCCATCAGCGCCATGGTGGCCAGCCGCGAGCTGCGCGTCGGCACCAAAATGCCCTCCGTCCGCCAATTCGCGAAGTGTAATGGCATCAGCACCTTTACAGTTGTCGAGGCTTACGACCGCCTGGTCACCCTTGGACTGTTGTCATCACGCCGCGGTTCCGGCTATTTTGTTGCTCGCCACGACGTCCCTGCCCTGCTGCCGCCGGCCGCCATGTTCGCCACGCCAGCCGCGGTCGATGCCCTGACGCCCGAACTGTATTCCGGCGCATCCGAGGCGCTGCCGGTCGGCGCCGGCTGGCTGCCGCCCGAGTGGTATGGCGAAGACACCATCCTCGACGCTGTGCGCCACGCCATGCGCATTCCCGCCAACCGCTTGCGCGGCTACGGCCACCCGCTCGGCTTCCCCGGCCTGCGCCAGTACATGGCGTCCACCCTGAGCGACGAGCTGTTCGCCGTCGAAGCCGAACAGATCCTGCTCACGCACGGGGCGACCCACGCCTTCGACCTGATTTTGCGTACGCTGACCAAGCCGGGCGACACCGTCTTCGTGGAAGACCCTGTGTACAGCAACCTGCTGTCGCTGATCCGCCACCACGGTTGCCACGCCATCGGCATTCCGCGTGACGAACATGGCTTCGACATGGACTATCTTGCGGCGCAGGCGCGCGAGAGCCAACCCAAGCTCATGTTCGTCAACACCGTGCTGCAAAACCCGCTCGGCACCAGCCTGACGCAGGCTCAGGCCCATCGCCTGCTTGGCTTTGCCGAGCAATTCGACTTCTGGCTGGTGGAGGACGACATCTACCGCGAACTCACCGCGCGCGGCGAAGCCTCGCTGGCCGCAATGGACGGTCTGCGGCGCGTGATCCGCGTCGGCAGTTTTTCCAAGACGCTGTCCCCGGTACTGCGCGTCGGTTCAATCTGCGCTTCCGCCTCACTGCTGCCGGAACTGGTGCGCGTGAAAATGCTGGCCGGGCTGACCACATCGGAAGTGAACGAGCGCGCCGCCTACCACGCCATCACCGCGCGGCCCTACAAGCGCATGGTGGAAAAGCTGGTGGCGCAACTGGCCGAGGGCCGCGAACGCACCATCGATCTGCTCGCGCTGGCGGGCATGGCGCCGATTGCCAGGCCGCGCGGCGGCATGTTCGTCAGCGCCGGCTGGCAGCAGGCGCCCACGCCGGAATGCAATGGCAAGCTGCTGGCCGACCAGGCGCTGAAGTCAGGCATCCTGCTCGCCCCCGGCGAATTCTTCCAGTTGCGCCAGCCGGCATCGATCTGGTTCCGTTTCAACGTCGCTTACTCGGACAGCCCACAACTGCGGAACTTCCTGCAGTCCATGAGGAGGGAATATGGCATCAGCTAAATTGCGCCGTGTGATCAACCGCGACCGGCTGGAGGCCGACATCGCCGCCGAAGCGGTGCGCGTGTTTGCCGAATCCGGCTACGAAGGCGCCTCCGTCGCCACGATCGCGGAAAACGTCGGCCTGTCAAAGCAGAACCTGATGTACTACTTCCCCACCAAGCAGGCGCTCTACCAGCGCGTGCTGGATGACGTGCTGGACGAATGGCTGGCGCGCATGGCCAACCTGGCCGCGCCCGAAGGCGAGCCGGCCGAAGTCTTGCGCGCCTACATCCGTGCCAAGCTTGCCTTCTCGCGCGAGCATCCCTGGGGGTCGCGCGTCTATGCGATGGAAGTGATCAGCGGCGCCCCCATGTACGGCGAGCAGATTCGCGAACGCGTCGTGCCACTGGTGCGCAAGGACATTGAAGTATTCGAGCGCTGGATTGCCGAAGGCCGCATCGCCCCTGTCAATGCCACCCACCTGCTGTTCGCGATCTGGGCCATGACCCAATCCTACGCGGACTTCGCGGCGCAAATGAAGCTCGTCATGGGCCGCCAGGACCTGCAGGAGGCCGACTACATCGACGCCGAGGAAACCATCGTCAAACTGGTCGTCACCTCCCTCGCACCGGAATAGTGCATTTATTGCTGGCATAAAACTTGATTGGGATTAATCGTCCCACCCAAGGAGAGCGCCTATGCCAAGCTTTTTCAATGAGATGACCGATGCCGGCAGCACGCGCGAACACTACCGCGAGTTCTGCCGCTGGCTGGAACAGCAGCCAGCCGAGAGCGTCGCCCGCAAGCGTGCCGAAGCCGACCTGAGCTTCCGCCGCGTCGGCATCACTTTCGCCGTGTACGGCGACGATGCCGGCACCGAACGCCTGATCCCCTTCGACATCATCCCGCGCATCATTCCGGCGCACGAGTGGTCCATGCTGGAGCGTGGCCTGGCACAGCGGGTCAAGGCGCTGAACATGTTCCTGCACGATATCTACCATGGCCAGGACATCATCCGCGCGGGAATTATTCCCGCCGAGCAAATCTTCCGCAACGCCCAATACCGGCCGGAAATGCAGGGCATCGACGTTGCCGCCGGCATCTATGCCCACATCGCCGGGGTGGATATCGTGCGTGCCGGCCAGGGGGAGTTCTACGTCCTGGAAGACAACCTGCGCGTGCCGTCCGGCGTCTCCTACATGCTGGAAGACCGCAAGATGATGATGCGGCTCTTCCCCGACCTGTTCGCGCGCAACCGGGTGGCGCCGGTCGACCACTACCCCGACCTCCTGCTGGACAACCTGCGCTCCGTCGCGCCGCAAGGCGTGGACGATCCGACGGTGGTGGTCATGACACCGGGCATGTACAACTCGGCCTACTTCGAGCACGCCTTCCTGGCGCAGCAGATGGGCGTGGAGCTGGTGGAGGGCAAGGACCTGTTCGTCAACGACAACGCAGTCTATATGCGCACCACCCACGGCCCGCGCCGCGTCGACGTGATCTACCGCCGGCTGGACGACGATTTCCTCGACCCGCTGGCCTTCCGCGCCGACTCCTCGCTGGGCGTGCCGGGCTTGCTGTCGGTGTACCGCGCCGGCCGCGTCACCCTGGCCAATGCGATCGGCACCGGCGTCGCCGACGACAAATCGATCTACCCCTTCGTGCCCGACATGATCCGCTTCTACCTGTCCGAAGAACCGGTGCTGCACAACGTCCCCACCTGGCAATGCCGCAAGCCGGCCGACCTGGATTATGTGCTGGCCCACCTGCCGGAACTGGTGGTCAAGGAAGTGCATGGCGCCGGCGGCTACGGCATGCTGGTCGGTCCGGCCAGCACGCGCGAGCAGGTGGCGGCCTTCCGCGAACGCCTGATTGCCAAGCCGGACGGCTACATCGCCCAGCCCACGCTGGCCCTGTCCAACTGCCCGACCTTCGTGGAGAGCGGCATCGCGCCGCGCCATATCGACTTGCGTCCCTTCGTCCTGTCCGGCAAGACCATCTCGATGGTACCGGGCGGCCTGACCCGGGTCGCCCTGCAGGAAGGCTCCCTGGTGGTGAATTCCTCGCAAGGGGGCGGCACCAAGGACACCTGGGTACTGGAAGCATAAGGAGAAACCGTCATGTTAAGCCGAACCGCCGACCACCTGTTCTGGATGTCGCGCTACACCGAGCGCGCCGAGAACACCGCCCGCATGCTGGATGTCGCCGTGCAGGCTTCGATGCTGCCGCAATCGCCCGCCGACACGGAACGCGGCTGGCGCGCCCTGCTCGGCATCTCCGAACTGGAGCCGGCCTATTGCGCCAAGTATCCCGCCGTCACCGCCCGCGACGTGATTGACTTCATGGTACGCGATCCCTCCAACCCTTCGTCGATCGCGGCCTGCGTGCGCGAAGCACGCGAAAACGCGCGCGCTGTGCGCGGTGTACTGACCACCGAAGTGTGGGAGATCCAGAACCAGACCTGGCTCGACCTGCAAAAACACCTGGGCAACGGCCTGCTCGACCACGACCCCGGCAAGTTCTTCGACTGGGTCAAGTATCGCGCCCACCTGGCGCGCGGCGTTACGCTGGGCACCATGCTGAACGACGAGACGGTCAACTTCATCCGCCTCGGCGCCGCGCTGGAGCGGGCCGACAACACCGCGCGCATCCTCGACGTCAAGTTCCTGGGCATGCGCGACGGGGCCAGCGGCGAGCGCGATTTTTACTACTGGGCCGCACTGCTGCGCTCCGTGTCGGGCTTCGAGATCTACCGCAAGGTGTACCGCGACGTCATCACGCCGGGCCGCGTGGCCGAGCTGCTGATCCTGCGCGCCGACATGCCGCGTTCCCTGCTAGCCTGCATGGCGGAAGTGGTGGATAACCTGCGCGCGGTGCGCAACGACCTGTCGGCCGACACCGAACGCTTTGCCGGCCGCCTGCACGCCGAACTGCAATTCGCGCGCATCGAGGACATCATGCAGCGCGGCCTGCACGACATGCTGACCGGTTTCCTGGCACAGGTGTACGAACTGGGCAACCGGGTCAGCCGCGTCTTCCTGGTACCGCTGGCAGCCTGAGGACCAAGCATGCAACTGACAATCCGCCACGAAACGCGCTATACCTACAGCAGCGCCCTGGCCTACAGCATCCAGCTGCTGCGCCTGACGCCGCGCGTGGAAGCCCAGCAGCACGTGCTGCAATGGCAGCTGTCCGCGCCCGGCCAACTGCACGCCTTCACCGACGCTTTTGGCAATCGCTCGCACATGCTGACGCTGGCCGCACAGCACGACAAACTTGCCATCGTTGCCAGCGGCACCGTGCAGACCAGCAGCCCGCCGGGCGGCCGCATCCTGCACGACGATGCCCTGCCGCCGCTGGCCTATACCGTGCCGACGCCGTTGACCACCGCGACACCGGCCATCCGCGCGCTGGCAACCGCCACCCTGCCGGCCGGCAAAGCCAGCACGGCCGAGCTGCTGATGCTGGCCGGGCAGATCATCGGCGCCGTCGCCTACCAGAGCGGCGCCACCGAAGTCAGTACCAGCGCCGGCGCCGCGCTCGAACTGGGCAGCGGCGTCTGCCAGGACCATGCACATGTCTTTCTCGCCTGCTGCCAGGCGCAGGGCATCCCGGCGCGCTATGTGTCGGGCTACATCGACCCGGGCGGCGGCAGCCATGCCGCCAGCCATGCCTGGGTCGATGCCTGGGCCACGGATCCCGGCTATGAAGGCTGGATCAGCCTGGACGTGACCCATGCGCGCCTGATGGACGCTGCCTATTGCCGCCTGGCCGTGGGGCGCGACTATGAAGCGGCCGCCCCGCTGCGCGGCGTGCGCCGTGGCGGCGGCATCGAAACAATGTCGGTCCAGGTGCAAGTGCAATCGGGCCAGCAATAGGGCCGGCAACAGGCGGTGTAGAATCGGGTTTTCTTCCTCAGGCTTTTGTTCGTATGACTTATTGTGTTGGCATGCGCCTCGATGCGGGGCTGGTATTCCTGTCGGACTCGCGCACCAATGCCGGGGTTGACCAGGTCAGCACCGTACGCAAGATGACCGTGTTCGAGAATCCCGGCGAGCGCGTGCTGGTGTTGATGACTTCAGGGAACCTGTCGATCTCGCAATCGGTGCGCCAGCTGGTGGGCGAACTGACCGGCAGCAACGGTTATACCGTGTGGGATGCGCCCAACCTCTTCGAATCCGCCCGCGTGGTGGGCGAGGCCGTGCGCATCGTTCATGACCGCGACGCCGAATCGCTGGGCAAATTCGGGATCGACTTCAACATCAACCTGGTCTTCGGCGGGCAGGTGAAGGGCGAACGCTGCCGGCTGTTCCACATTTACTCGGCCGGCAATTTCATTGAGGCGCAAGCCGAGAGCCCCTACTTCCAGATCGGCGAAGCCAAGTACGGCAAGCCGATCATCGACCGCGTGATCACACCTGCCAGTTCGCTTGATGCAGCAGCCAAGTGCGCGCTGATTTCCATGGATTCGACGCTGCGCTCCAACGTATCGGTCGGCCTGCCGCTGGATTTGCTGGTGTATGAAGCCGACAGCCTGGCGGTGACCCGCTTCGTCACGGTGGACGAAAAGAACGCCTATTTCCAGATGATCCGCAGCACTTGGGGCCAGCAATTGAAAGCGATTTTCGAAGGTATTGATGCCCCCGAGTGGAGCGCAATGTCGTCGCGCCCCAGCCAACCAGTGCGTGCGCCGCGCCCCGCTGGCGTGGATGGCGGCACGGCGCCTGCCGCGCCGCAAAGCTTCGCCCAGCACTTCGGCGACGGCCAGCAGTAAAGCACGATCCGGCTAGGCTGGCGCACGCGCCATCGCCACCAGTTCCGAAATCGTCTTGCTGTCCTCTGGGAACAGCGAGCTGCCGACATACGCGGTCGGCTCGACCTTGGTGCCGTCCGGCAGTTGCACCGGTTCCGCCACGGCAGCCTGCCGAAAGCGCGTCACCTGGCTCTGCACGATGGTGCGGCGCCCGGCCACGCTCAAGATCACACCGAATTCGTCGACGCTCAGCCGAGCCAGCAAATCGCCTTCGCGGCATGCCTCCGCAAGGCGTTTGGCCAGTTCCACCATCACTTCCTGCCGGTACGGATTGACGCGCGCCACCATCACACCCACATGCCCGCGCTGGGCGATCGCCTTGTCGGTGCGCACGCGCAGCTGCTCGTAGAACGAAGACCGGTTCGGCAGCCCGGTTGCAGGGTCTTGCGTCACCTTGCGCTGCAGCACCTGCGCGCCTTCCTGCGAGGCATGGAACATCAGTGCCGCTGTCATGTCGGCAATCGCCTGCCCCACCGGCACTTCGTCCTCGTCGAAAGGACGCGGTTCGCGCCAGGCCAGTTTCAGCACGCCGCCCGCCTGCTCGCCAAACAACAACGGCAGGATCGCCATCGAACGCAAACCCACGCGGCGGCAAGCCTCCCGGTTCACGCGTTCGTCGATTTCGGAATCGGTGCAGGTAGCGGCCTGGCGCGAAGTCAGCACAAGCCCCGACAAGCTGCCTTTGATCTGCATGCGCAGGCCAAGCTGGGCTTCGGCCAGGCCGTGCGCGGCGCGGTAGACAACCTCGCTGCCCTCCACCAGTTCGATAACGGCGCCGTCCGCTCCCGTCAACTGCATCGCCTTGACCGCAGCAAGATCCATCAGGGCGCCAAAAGCCGGCCCAAGCCGCGCCAATTCAAGCTGGGTATCGACGATGGCAACCAGCTTCGATTGTGGAAGATCCAGCCGGTCGCTCATGGCCTACTCCTGTACTGGTGTGATTTGCACGCTGCTTACACGCCACTTTCCTTCTTTGCGCACGTAGACGTCAATATACCTGTAATGGCTGCCGAAAGGCTTGCCGTCATAACTGCCGGTCATGCGCGTGCGGCCGCTGACCAGCGCCACGTCCCCGTAAAAGCGTATATCCATGTCTTCCACGCCATAAGGATTGATGACCAGCTTGGACGACATGATCGCATCGAGGAAAGCCGCCTTGCCGGACACGTCGCCGCGCGCGCTGATCTGGCGGAAATCCTCGGCCATGTTTTCCGCAATCGCTGCGCGGTCCTTGCGGATAATGGCTTTATCCCACGCGTCGGCCTGCCGCGCAAGTTCTTCGGATGGTGAAACGGCGAATGCACTTACCGCGCCTAGCACCAGGGCTGCAGCGATCATTGGTATGCGTATTTTCATAGTTCTTTGGTCTAAAGTTGTCTTTCCCCTTAAATCGGGAACCTTACCCGGAATACCCTCGGATATTCAGCCGGGTAAGGGGCTGCCACCCGGATTGCATGGTCGATATCGCTGACAGGATGTCCGTCCCCGCTTCCCACAAATTCAAGCTTGTCGATGCTGCCGGTTTCGTTCAGGCTCACCTCGTACTCAACGGGACCTTCGACCTTGATTGGTTCGACGTTCTTTGTAATCCACTGCATTTCCATTACCGTCAGCTGACGCAGCGGCTCTTTCTTGCGCAAGAGGCGGTAGTCGGTGGCCCCCAGGTAGATCCATGCGCAGATCCAGGCTAGTGCACCCCAGCGAATCAGCTCGATCAAGCGCGATTCCTTTTCAGGCGCCTGCTTTGCTTCCTGTGCTTTGATCTGCGCCGCCAACTGCGACATATGCTTGCGCCAGGTCTCCACCTTGCGGGCTGCGCAGGTCAGGTACATCAAGTCCGGGTACCTGGTAAATACCAGTTCCGCAACCAGGATATCCCGCGCCAGGTCCGCAAGGCCAGGCATCGCGGTATCGCGCAGGCGATCGATGACGCGTGTGTGGTGCGAACGCACCTCTTCCGGCTGCATTCGCAGGAACTTCAAGTCTTCGACGGCACCAGCCAGCGCCTCAAAATCCCCCAGGTAGGTAGGAAGCTGACGGCCATCCCAATAGAATATTTCACACGCGGCCGGGAACAGGAATTCATGTCCAGGGCGCCACCCCGCCTCAAGTAATCCTGCCACTTCTGCTTCAAATGCCTCGGAATCCGCAAGATTCATGGGACGTAGCGCGTGCAGGACCTGCCGCGCCTGCTCCAGCGATTCGAGTCCCCGCAAGCGTGCCAGCGATCCCTCACCCGGCAGTTCCTGCTGAACCGGTTCCGGAATGTCCTTCGTGGACTCTTCGCTCCAGCGCAGCGCCGCCTCATACGCATCGCGTAAGGACTGGAAAGCCGCAAGCTCCTTTTCCTGATCGATGAGTTTCAGTTCACGGGCGTATGCGCGGCGGATGGCTCGCGCATCCGCAGACGAATCAAGGTTAAGGCGATCGAGGAATTTCAAGGCGGTCGTGCGATCAGATATGCTGGTCGATCAGTATAGGATTTCCGTCGGGGTCGATGGCGATGATGTAGGCCGGGCCGGAGCTCGCCTCGTCGGCACGTGCGGCCAGCACGACCCCATTTTCCTCAAGCTGGCGTTGCAGCTGGCGTACATCGGTGAAGCCCGGCACGAGCTGGGCATTGCTGTCCCAGCCCGGATTGAAGGTCAGCGTATTTTTCTGGATCATGCCTTGGAACAGGCCGATGACCTGTTCGCCATTTTTCATGATCAGCCAGTTCTGCTCAATGTTGCCGCCAAAATCCCTGAAACCGAACTTGGCATAAAACTCGCGCGAGGCACGAATGTCCTTGACGTTCAGGCTGAGCGAAAATACTCCGAGTTGCATGCCGAATTCCTCCGATGGCTTGAATCTTGCCAATTTAACATTGACCCGGGCAGCGGGCAACAATTTCGGGCTCCTACAGTAGGGGGAACCTGACTCGGAATGATCTCGGATATTCGTCCGGGTATGGGCTTGCCAGGCGAATGGCTCGCTCGACGTGGCTGGTGCGTCCGGCTGCTTTTCCGATCTGCTGCAGCTCGCTGATATCGCCATGTTCGGTCAAGTGGACCTCAAATTCAACAGCACCTTCGACAACGATAGGCTCGACGTTCCTTGTGATCCAGTTCGATTCCATGACCGTCAACTGGCGCGTTTCCACCTTGCGTGTGAATTTAAAGTTCAGCAAGCCGAGAGTGACGCCAAGGGGAATGGCAATCAGGCACAGGAACCATGTAACGCGAGCAAGAGGATGGCTTGAGGTCGCGTTTTCTATCTGCTGGCGACGTTCCGCTTCCGACTTCGCCTCGGCCAGTTTTGTCCGCCAGGCCACGCCCCTCCCGGGCGCGCAGGCCAGCTCCATCAGGTCCGGATAGACGGTCATCACGATCTCGGTAAAGATGATGTCCCGCGCAAGGTCGGCCATGCATGGCATTGCTTCACGGCGCAAGTTCTCGATGACACGCACGTGGTTCAAACGAACCTGCTCAGGCTGCATGCGAAGGTATTTCAGGTCTTCAATTGCCCCGGCCAGTGCGTCCAGCTTTTCCAGATACGGTGGTGGGTTGCGGCCTTCCCAATAAAACAGCTCGCAGGCTGCGGTGAAGAGATATTCGTGACCGGGGCGCCAACCCGCTTCCAACAACTCTGCGACCGCCCTTTCAAATGCCTCGGATGCCTCAAGGTTCAGTGGACGCAGCTCGAGCAACACTTGCCGCGCATGCTGCGGGGATTCAAGGTTTTGCAGGCGCGCAAAAGATTCCTCATACCCTGTCTGCCGTGCAGGCTCCCGCTCGAGTGGCTTGCACACGCTTTCTTCGATCCAGCGCAAAGCGCCTTCATATGCCTCGCGCAACGCCTGGAAAGCCTCCAGGTCCTTCTCCTGGTCAATGCGTTTCAATGCACGAGCATAGGCGCGCCGCACTGCGCGCGGGTCAGCGGACAATTCAAGCCCGAGTCGTTCAAAGAAATTCAAGGTAGCAGCTTAAGGACGGAAACCTTGCCAATCTATCATTTGCTAGAATGAAAAGCTACTTACAAGTGATAACGACATGCCAGCATTCGCGCCATTTATCCTGAGCTCCCAGCGCCTGCAGTTGCGCTCCCTGTCCGCTGCCGATGTGCCAGCGTTGTACCGCATGTATTCCGATCCGGACGCCATGCGCTACTGGAGCAGCGCGCCCTGGGACAGCATGCAGCAAGCCGAAGACTATTTCGCCGCCGCGCAAGCGGGTTACGAAAGCGGGGACCTGCTGCGCATGGGAGTTGAGGTCGGCGGCGAACTGGCCGGCATCATCAACCTGTACAGCTTCAACCGCCAGAACCGCCGCTGCGATATCGGCTACATGCTGGACCGCGCGTTCTGGGGCAAGGGTTATATGCAGGAGGCCATGGCCACCCTGATCGACTATGCTTTCCGCGTGCTGCGCCTGCACCGCATCGAGGCTGACATCGACCCGCGCAATACGGCCTCCGCTAAGCTGCTGAAAAGCTTGCACTTTGTGCATGAAGGCCATATGCGCGAGCGCTGGATCATCAACGGCGAAATCTGCGACACGGACTTCTTCGGCCTGCTGCGCTCCGATTGGCTGGCGGCGCGCTAGCCATTCATCGCGCGCCAGAGCAAATCAGGCGCCCCGCAGTGCAGTTCGTCGGATGCCGCTCCACTGTTGCCAGCCGCAGCGGTACAGTTGCATCATCGAAACGCAAGGAGGAAATGATGAAAACGATTAACAAGAGCGCCAAGGAAACCGTGAAAGAAGTGTGGCAAGCCTTTGTCGGCATCGGCCGCCACTTCGTCCGCACGCTGGACCATATGTCCTGGCCGGCCATCGTCGGCATGTGCATTGTGATCGCGTTGTTCCTGACCATCCTGCCCTTGGCCATCACCCTGTTCATCGGCGTGCTGATTGCCAAGCTGGCCATCAACGCCTTCGGCGACAAGAAACAGCATGGGTAACAGGGCGCGCAGCGTGCTCTCCTTTGTCGGGGAGATTGGCGATACAGCCAGCAGCCTGTGGTGGGACTTCTTCGACTGGCTGGCTCAGGTGCCTTTGCGCCAGCTGGTGGTAACGTGGATGCTCGCCTTCCTGCTTGGCCTCACGCCCGTGCTGCACCCGAAACAGGTTGCCTTTTTCATCGTCGGCTCGGCCGGCCTGAAAATTCTCGCCGGCGGCAAGCGCAAGGCGGAAATCGAAGCACGCAAGGCGGCTGCGCAAGCCGGCACGGAAAGCCTGGAGCGGCGCCTGGTGGAAGCCCAGATGTCGGCCCTGCAGGCGCAAGTCGAACCGCACTTCCTGTTCAATACCCTGGCCCTGATCGGCCAGTTGATCGAAACCGACCCGCCGGAAGCGGCCAAGATCCACACCCACCTGATCGAATACCTGCGCGCCACCCTGCCCCAGATGCGCTCGCGCGGCAACGGCACGCTGGGCCGCCAGATCCAGATGGCGCATTCCTACCTCGCCATCATGCAGGCCCGCATGAAATCGCGCCTGTCGGTGTCGATTGACGTGCCGCCCGAACTGGAGAGCGCCACCTTCCCCCCGATGATGCTGCAGATCCTGATCGAAAATTCCATCAAGCATGGCCTGGAACCGAAAGTTGAAGGCGGCCGCATCGACATCCGCGCCAGCGTCAGCGGCAGCGTACTGCAAGTGGATGTGCAGGACGATGGCGTCGGCTTCAACGCCTATGCCGGCGATGGCGTCGGCCTGACCAATGTGCGCGAGCGCCTCAAGCTGATGTACGGCACGCGCGCCCAGTTGCTGATCGAGCAGCCGATGAACGGCGGCTGCCGAGCCTCGATCTGCATTCCGTTTGCACCAGATATTTTTGCAAAGCCATGAGCCAGCCTAAAGCCACCGCCATCATCGCCGACGACGAAGAGCCCATGCGCGACATGCTGCGCAAGCGGCTGCACGAAGCCTGGCCCGAGCTGGAGATCGTGGCCGAAGCGGCCAACGGCATCGAAGCGATCGCGCTGGCCGGCCAGTACCAGCCCGACATCGTCTTCCTCGACATCCGCATGCCCGGCCTGACCGGCATCGAGGCAGCGCGCATGCTGTTCAACCGTTGCCACATCGTCTTCATCACTGCCTACGACCAATACGCGATTGAGGCCTTCGAACAAGGCGCGCTGGACTACCTGCTCAAGCCGGTCAACCTGGAGCGCCTGAAAACCGCCTGCGAACGCCTGCAGGCGCGCCTTGGCAAGACGCCCAACAACATCGAACGCCAACTGAGCCAGCTCTTGCAGCAGAGCGGCCGCAGCCCGGCCGGCGGCGCCGCGCAGCCCGAATACCTGCACTGGATCCAGGCCCAGGTCGGCAACAGCCTGCGCATGATCTCGACCAAGGAAGTGTTGTTCTTTCGCGCCGACGAAAAATATACGCGCGTGCAAACCGCACAGGGCGAATTCCTGATCCGCAAGACCCTGAAGGAACTGGAAGATGAGCTGGACCCGAATGAGTTCTGGCGCATCCACCGCTCCACTCTCGTGCGCGTCGACGCGATTGCCGAGGTGACGCGCGACCTGCGCGGGCGCCAGATGGTCCGCGTGCGCAACTCCACCGAAGAACTCGAAGTCAGCCGCGGAAACACCCATTTATTCCAGCAAATGTAGATCGCCCGCGCTCGCTTGCCCCCCGTACGGTGCTAGTCTATATTGTCCTGACTACGCTGCGTTTTCAGGGAGAGAACGATGACGATACCAAAGGCCACGCGCGCGACCATCATGCCCTGCTTGCGTTATCGCGACGCGCCCGCCGCCATTGACTGGCTATGCAAGACGTTGGGCTTCAAGGCCGCGCTTGTGGTCCCCAACGAAGACGGCACCATTGCCCATGCTCAGCTTTCTTACGGCAACGGCATGGTCATGCTAAGCTCCATTTTCGACACCGAGTATGGCCGCTTGCTGAAACAGCCCGCCCAGGTTGGGATGGCTGTCACCCAAACCGCCTACCTGGTCGTCAACGACGCCGACGAAGTGCACGCGCGCTGCGTGCAAGCCGGGGCGCCAATCGAGATGCCCTTGCAGGATGAAGATTACGGCGGCCGGGGATTTACCTGCCGCGATCCCGAGGGGCATGTGTGGAGCATAGGCACTTATGACCCTTGGGAGCACTGATGGGACGCACAGTTCATTTTGAAATCCAGGCCAGCGAGCCGCCAGTCCTGATCGAGTTCTACAGCAAGATGTTCGACTGGAGCTTTTCCAAATGGGAAGGCGGCGAGTACTGGCTGGTTGGCACCGGCGAAGTCGGTGCGCCCGGCATTAATGGCGGCCTGCTGCCGCGCCGCGGTCCGCGTCCGGAAGAAGGTGCCGCCGTCAACGCCTTCGTCTGCACCGTCGACGTGGAAGACCTCGACAAATCGCTGGCCCTGCTGAAAGAACTCAAAGGCACCGTTGCCGTGCCGCGCATGCCCGTGCCGGGCGTGGGCTGGCTGGCCTACGCCAAGGACCCGGACGGCAATATCTTCGGCATGATGCAGAACGATGCCAGCGCCTCTTTCGAGGGGGCGTGAATGAGCGATGAACAGGCAATCCGCGACCTGGTCGCGGAGTGGACCCGCGCAACCCTCGCCGCGGAAGTTGACCGCATCCTGCCGCTGATGACGGAAGACGTGGAATTCTATGTTCCCGGACAGCCCATCATGCGCGGCCGTGCCGCCTTCGAGCAAGCCGTGCGAGCCGTACTGGCTTCGCACCGCGTCGAATCGCATGCCGACGTGCAGCAGGTTGAAGTCAGCGGCCATCTCGCGTATTGCACTACGCACTTGCGCGTGGCGATTATGCCGCTGGCGGGCGGCGAGACCATGCGCAAGGAAGGCAATGTCCTGTCGGTCTATCGCAAAAATGCCGCCGGCAAATGGCAGCTGGCGCGCGACGCGAATATGCTCAGTTGATGGCCGTCACCAGGGCGGCATCCGCCACCTGGGTCGGACGGATCTTGATCAGGCTGCGGTAAAGCGGTGGCAGGTGGCTGCACATTTCGTGCAGCGCCGGTTCCGGCATCGCCGGGCGTACATACTGGAACTGCGCCGGGTTATTGAGCGGCAGCGCGCCTTCCATCGTCGAGCCATACGCGCCCAGCGCCATGAAGCTCAGCGCGCTTTCATCCGGACCTATCGCAAACACAAAAGTGCCGTCTTTCGGGTGCCCCAGGTAATGACGCACCTCCGCTTGCGTCGCCGCGTCGGCGCCTTCCATCAGCTTGTAGCGCAGTTGTGCATAGGCCCTCGTGCACTCCATGAAGGCAGTACGGATGGTGGACGCCTGCTGGCGGCCATGGCAGCACAGCAGCAGGTTGCCGAAGGAATCGAGCAACGCCACTGCATCGCCCTTGCCGCCCTGCGCCTTGTCGCGTGCCATGGCTTGCTGCAGGTAGGGTGCCAGGCCTGCGTCCGGGGTGCGCGGCGCGCAGCGGTATGTCAGGGCATCGGGGAAGGCGCGCTTCAGGGCACGTACGATGAAATGGTCTTCCGGCAGCGTGGCCGGGTCTTTCAATTCCTCTTGCAGGGGATCGATATTGAACAAGTCCATCACGTTGGCCGACGTGGCCTCGAACACCAGCGAGCATAAGGCTTGCGTTGGTTCAGCGATGGTCTTGCCGATGAAGAAAGGCTTCGGCGCAGCCCCTGCCCCACGACGAGCGTACGACGAGGTGCCCAATACCGCCGGGTAGGCAAACGTGCGTTCGGCCTGTGGGCGCAGGGCAACCGGCAGCGAAGGATAAAAGGCGGAACCGTTGTAATTGATGCCGGCCTTGCTGTCGGGCGCCGCGACCACCACGTTGAATCCCGCTGCCAGGATCGCCCCCGTGCACATGCAGCATGGGTCGAGCGAAGTCACGATGGTGATTTCCTCCGGTGGCGGCAACTCATGGCCTTTGGCACGTTCGGCAAAATACCAGTCGATCAACTGGCGCTCGCTGTGCGCGGTCGGGTCGTAAATCAGGCCATGTTTGATGACGTTGTTGTGCAGCGCCTTGAGCACGGTACCGCTGGCGTCCAGCATGACGCCGCCCACGCCGAAGGTGCCTTGAGTTTTGGCTGCAATGGCTTCAGACGCCGCGATGGCGACAGCTGTTTGAACGTCGATGGCCTTCTTCACGCTTGCTTCTTTACTTCTTCAAGTCCCAGCCACCGAAGGCTTCAGGAAGCAGTTCGGCTGCGGTGGTTTCGCGGACGTCGCCCTTCAGGTTGGCCAGCACCACCGGCAACTGGTTGCCGCCCAGTTCGAGCGTGACCTGGCGGCACGCGCCGCATGGAGCGATCGGGTTGTCCGTTTCGCCAACGACTGCCAGCCTGTCGAAATCGCCGGGCTGGTAGCCTTGGGCGACCGCGCTGAAGAAGGCGGTGCGCTCGGCGCAGTTGCACAGGCCGTAGCTGGCGTTTTCCACATTACAGCCGTGGAAGATTTTGCCGTCCTTCGTCAGCAGCGCTGCGCCGACCTTGAAGTTGGAGTATGGGGTGTAGGCTTTCAGGCGCGCCGCCTTGGCCTCTTCGATCAGTTTTTCGTTATTCATGTGCTCTCCAAACCGGTAAACCAGTGTCTGACCCGCAGGGTCAGACACTGCCTGCTCGCCGGCCAGTGGAGTGTCAGACCCTGCGGGTCTGACACTGGTTTGCCGGTTTAAGGGCGGATAGTACGGTACACGATCGGATTCGCCGCTGGCGCCACATCCGCAATCGTGTAGGCCGCCTGCACCTCTCGCACCGCCTGCTCTGCCGCCGCCTGCGTACGCGCATGCACCATCGCCATTGGCTGGCCCGCTTGCAACGGCTGCCCCAGTTCTACCAGATCCGTCAAACCAACCGCAAAGTCGATCGCATCGGTAGGGCGACGGCGACCGCCACCCAGCGACACCACCGCCAGCCCGATATCGCGGCAAACCGTCGAAGCAGCATAACCCGCGCGCGGCGCCGGCACCGGCACCACGATCGGCGCCTTCTCCAGGTGCTTGTCCATATTTTCCACCAGGTCAGCCGGACCACCCAGCGCCTTGACCATGCGCGAGAAGCGTTCCGCCGCTTCGCCCGAATCCAGCGCATGCTGCAGTTTGGCGCGAGCATCGGCTTCGTTGGCAGCCAGCTTGCCCAGCACCAGCATCTCGGCGCACAGGGCCATGGTGACTTCGTGCAGGCGCGCAGGACGGAATTTGCCGGTCAGGTAATCGATCGCACCGCGCACTTCCAGCGCATTTCCGGCCCATGGGGACAGCGATTCATTCATATCGGTCAGCAGGGCCGACGTCAGGGTGCCAGCACCATTGCCCACTTTGACGATGGATTCGGCCAGTTCGACCGATTTTTCGTAGGTCGGCATGAAGGCGCCGGAGCCTACTTTCACGTCCATCGCCAGCACGTCCAGGCCAGCCGCCAGTTTCTTCGACAGGATGGAGCCGGTGATCATCGCCACCGATTCCACAGTCGCAGTGACGTCGCGGATCGAGTAGAAGCGCTTGTCCGACGGCGCCAGCGAAGAAGTCTGGCCGATGATGGCCACGCCGACATCCTTCACCACTTCGCGGAACTTGTCGTTGGTCGGGACGGTGGAGTAGCCAGGGATGGAGTCGAACTTGTCCAGCGTACCGCCGGTGTGGCCCAGGCCACGGCCCGAGATCATCGGCACGAAGCCGCCACAAGCCGCGATCATCGGGCCGAGCATCAGGGATACCACGTCACCGACGCCGCCGGTGGAGTGTTTGTCCATGACCGGGCCAGGCAGGTTCAGGGATTTCCAGTCCAGCACTTCGCCGGAATCGCGCATGGCCAGGGTGAACGCCACGCGCTCGTCCATGGTCATGTCGTTGAAGAAGACTGCCATTGCCAGCGCGGCGATCTGGCCTTCGCTGACGCTGTTGTCGGTGATGCCTTTGACGAAGAACTGGATTTCTTCTTTGCTCAGCACACCGCCGTCGCGTTTTTTACGGATGATTTCCTGGGGGAGGAACATTTTTTTATCTCTTTAGGTATTTGGGGCTGCGATTGCAGCCCCATTTTCAAACTTCCAAACCGGTAACCCGGTGTCTGACCCGCAGGGTCAGACACCCATTACGCGGCTGCCGCAGGCCAAGTGTCTGACCCTGCGGGTCAGACACTGCACTTCCGGTTTTAGACGCCGTAAGGAATCCAGATATTCTTGACTTGCGAGGCATGCGCCAGTACGACGCGGCCACCTGCCTGCGCAGTCGAGAACCAATCGCGGCCCTTGGCACCGCCAGTCCAGGTACGCTTCAGCGAACCAGCCGACAGCTTCTCCACTTCCGCGCAGCCTGCAGCCGAGCCGTCGTGGCGCCAGACAGCGTCCACGTCCGCGTGCGAAGCCAGCGTACGCGCCAGTTCATCAGCCGAACCGGTTACGATATTCACCACACCACCCGGCAGGTCCGAAGTATCGAACACCTGGTACAGGTCGGTCGCCGACAGCGGATACGCTTCCGAAGGCACAGCCACCACGCGGTTACCCACGGCGATCGCCGGCGCCACCAGCGAGATAAAGCCCAGCAGCGGATTTTCGTTCGGGCACACGATGCCGATCACGCCGATCGCCTCATTCAGCGCCACGGTGATGCCATGCATCGGCGGCTGGTGCGCCAGGCCGTCGTATTTGTCGGCCCAAGCCGCCCAGTAGAACAGGCGCTCGATGGATGCCTGGACTTCTTTCTCAGCGTTCTTGGTGCCGGTCTGCGCAGCGATACGCTCCGCGAATTCCGCGCCACGGGCAGCCAGGTTCTCGGCGATGTAGTACAGCACCTGCGCGCGGTTGTGCGCAGTGGCCTTGGTCCAGCCGGTGGCCTTGTGCGCCGCTTCAACAGCGTTGCGGATGTCCTTGCGGTTACCCTCGCCCACTTCGCCCAGGAACTTGCCGTCGGCGCCGTGGATGGCGCGCGAGTAGGCGCCGTCAGGGCGGGCCTGCTTGCCGCCGATGTACAGCTTGGCGGTACGATCGACTGCAAACGGGTCAGCCGAAGGAACGAACTCGGTTTCAGGCTTGGCTGGCTTCTTGAACGATGGCGCGGCCGGACGTGCATCTTCCGACACCGGCACCAGGTATTCGAACATGCCTTCGCGGCCGCCTTCACGGCCGTAGCCCGATTCCTTGTAGCCGCCGAAGCCGCAAGCAGCGTCGAACTGGTTGGCGGTGTTGATCCACACCACGCCAGCCTTGATCTGCGGCGCCATGTCCAGCGCCAGCGAGATGTTCTCGGTCCACACGCAGGAAGCCAGGCCGTATACGGTGTTGTTGGCCAGTTGCACAGCTTCGGCCGGAGTACGGAAGCTCATTGCCACCAGCACCGGGCCAAAGATTTCAGCCTGCGCCACGGCGGCGGAAGTCGACGCGCCGGTGATCAGGGTCGGGGGGAACCACGAGCCGGTGGCAGGCAGTTCGCAGCCGGCCGGCTGGTACACCTCGCAGCCTTCGGCACGGGCGGAATCCACCAGGCCGGCGATGCGTTGGCGCTGGATCGGATCGACCAGGGCGCCGATGTCCATCGACTTGTCCAGTGGAGAGCCGAGACGCAGGTTGTCCATGCGCGCTTTCAGCTTCTTCAGGAAGCGGTCCTGCACGGATTCCTGCACCAGCAGGCGCGAACCGGCACAGCAAACCTGGCCCTGGTTGAACCAGATCGAATCAACCAGGCCTTCAACCGCAGCGTCCAGGTCCGCATCTTCGAACACGATGAACGGCGACTTGCCGCCCAGTTCCAGCGACAGCTTCTTGCCGGTGCCGGCAGTGGCATCGCGGATGATGCGGCCCACTTCGGTGGAACCGGTGAAGGCCAGCTTGTCGATGCCCTGGTGGCCAACGATGGCTTCACCGGTGCGGCCGTCGCCGGTCACGATGTTTACAACACCGGCAGGCACGCCGGCCTGCTGGCAGATCTCGGCGAACAGCATCGCGGTCAGCGGCGTGAATTCAGCCGGCTTGAAGACGATGGTGTTACCGGCGGCCAGCGCAGGAGCGATCTTCCATGCCAGCATCAGCAGCGGGAAGTTCCACGGCACGATCTGGCCGACCACGCCCACGGCGCGATGGCCAGGGAATTCTTCGTCCAGCAGTTGTGCCCAGCCGGCGTGGTAGTAGAAGTGACGCGCCACCAGCGGCAGGTCGGCATCGCGGGTTTCGCGGATGGTTTTGCCGTTGTCCAGGGTTTCCAGCACGGCGAACAGGCGCGCATGTTTTTGCATCAGGCGTGCGATCGCGTACATGATCTTGGCGCGGCCATGGCCGCCCAGTGCCTGCCAGCCCGGCAGCGCCTTGCGCGCCGCGGTGACGGCGCGCGCCACGTCGACAGCGCTTGCCTGGGTCAGTTCGGCCAGCTGCGAACCGTCGGCCGGGTTGTAGCAGGCGAAAGTCTCGCCAGGCTCAGTCCACTGATTGTCGATAAACAGGCCGAACTTGCGGGAGCGCTGCTCCAGCCACGCTTGCGCTTCTTTCTGGCTTTCTGGTGCAGGGCCGTAGTCCATGGTGTTGAGGATCTCGTTAATAGTTGGCATGGCGGTGT
>Ga0209130_1000806_pt1 | contig 26515 bp, 20 predicted proteins | sample AraplaMF_Cvi_mLB_FD_184264 | JGI IMG/M metagenome (GOLD analysis project Ga0209130, IMG submission 184264) | Arabidopsis root microbial communities from the University of North Carolina, USA - plate scrape MF_Cvi_mLB (SPAdes) (version 2) | ecosystem: Host-associated > Plants > Roots > Endosphere...
GATCCTCAGCGCGCAGCATCCCCTGTCGCCCGCGCACGACGAGCTGCTGTTCATCGTGCAGCACCAGACCAGCGAACTCTGGATGAAGCTGATGCTGCACGAGCTGCACGCCGCCATCGCCTGCATTTCCGAAGAGAAGCTGCCCGACGCCTTCAAGATGCTGGCGCGCGTGAGCCGCATCATGGAACAGCTGGTCAACGCATGGACCGTTCTCTCGACCATGACGCCGCCCGAGTACACGGCGATGCGCCCCTATCTCGCCAATTCCAGCGGCTTCCAGAGCGCACAGTACCGCTGCATCGAGTTCGCGCTCGGCAACAAGAACGCCGCCATGCTCAAGCCGCACGCGCACCGCGCCGACCTGCTGGCACAGGTCGATGCCGCCTACCGAGCGCCGTCGCTGTACGACGAGTCGCTGCGCCTGCTCGCGCGCCACGGCCTGCCCGTGCCCGCCGACCGGCTGGAGCGCGACTGGACCCAGCCCTACGAACCCAGCGACGGCGTGGAGGCCGCCTGGCTCACGGTCTACCGCAACCCGCACGACCACTGGGACCTCTACCAGCTCGGCGAGAAGCTCACCGACCTGGAAGACGCCTTCCGCCTCTGGCGCTTCCGCCACGTGACGACAGTGGAGCGCGTGATCGGCTTCAAGCGCGGCACCGGCGGCACCGGCGGCGTGAGCTACCTGCGCAAGATGCTCGACGTGGTGCTGTTCCCCGAAATCTGGAAGCTGCGCACGGACCTGTAGCCTGCGCGCGGCGGGTGAAGCACCGGCACGCTGCTCACCCGCCGCAAACGCCCTCATGAAGCTGGGGTGGCCCGGATTGCCCCGCGAGCTCAAAGCGCTACATTTTTGAAAACGATGGAGGCGCCGACATGAACGACATCCGGTTCACACCCGACGAGCTGGCCACCCTGCGCGAGCACGGCATCGTGCTCTTCGCCGATCGCGTGATCTTCGAGGCGCAGCCGCCGATGCCGCAGGAGGAAATCGACGCGGTGCAGGCACTTTGCTCGGGCCCTCTTCCCGAAGCGCTGGTCGCGCTCTGGCGGGAGACCGCCGGCGGGCGCCTCGACTACGACCTTTCGCTGGAGATGAACGGCAACCTCGAAGGCATCAGCTGGAGCGAGCTCTTCTGGAACGGCAGCGACGGCTACGACGACCTGCAGGGCTGGATCGGGCACGAGCAGGAACTGGCCCGCGAGGCCGCCGAGGAAGGCGGCACGCCCTGGGGCGGCAAGCTCACGCACCTGCCCTTCGGCGGCTTCGAGTACACCGACCGCATCTACGCGGTGGTCGAGCCCGGCGCGGCGCACGGGCAGATCGTCGCCTGGAAGAAGGGCCTGCCGCCCGCCTGGACGCACGCGCTGCACGAGGACAGCGTGAACACCATCGCACCGGACCTGCGCGGCGCCTTCGCGGCGCTGCGCCTGGACGAAGACCCGCTCGCGCCCACCAGCGACTACTTCTCGGGCCAGACGCTGCTCGCCTATCTCGACGACAGGCACGAGGAGCACGGTCTGGACTTCGACCTGATGGACAAGCTGGTGACCTTCTACTGCCGCGCCGTCGTCGACTGGCGCACGCCGCTGGCCGAAGGCACGCTGCGCCACAAGCCGCAGCTGGCGCGCGTGGCCCTGCGCCATGCGATCGGAACGGACGACGCCCGGCTGGTCGCCGAACTGGCCGCGGCGGGCGTGGCCTTCGACGGGCCGCAACAGGGCAGCGCGCTGGCCACCGACGTCGCCGTGGGCCAGGGCGCCTTCGCCGCCGCCTCGGCGCTGGTGCGCGCGGGTGCTCCGGTGGCAGCCGATGCGCTGCGCAACATCGACGGGCAGATCTCGCCCGAGCTCACAAGCGCGTTGCTGGACAACGGCGCCGAGCCCAACGTCGCGGCCATCGTCAAGTGCGCGGCCTGCGGTGCGCCGGCGAGCGCGCACCTGATCGCGGATGCCTGCGCGAAGGCGGGCATCGACGTGCCGCCTGCCTTCGTCGCGGAGCGCGACGCGATGCTGCTCGAACTGGAGACCGCGCTCGCGAAGATGCAGGGCGGCAAGTACGGCCACTATCTCGGACAGGAAGGGCTGGCCGAGCGCATCGAGCATCTACAGACCTTCAGGCTCTGAAGGTTCCTCCTCTCCCAGCCTCTGCTCAGCCGCCGTACAGCCAGGGCTGGTCGAGCAGCTTCGCGCCGAGCATGCGCATCGCCATGTCGCGGCCCAGCCGCACCGGGCCGGTGGCGTGGAAGATCTCGCCGTTGCGGCGTGCGCGCGCCTGCACCTGCGCGTTGCGAGCCCAGCGCGTCTGGGCGTAGCGGGCGAAGGCGGCGGGCACGTCGGCCGCATCGCCATCGGCAAGTGCATCGGCGAGCGCCACCGCGTCCTCGATGGCCATGCCTGCGCCCTGCGCGAGGTACGGCACCATGGGGTGCGCCGCGTCGCCCACCAGCGCGACGCGTTCGTGCGCCATGTCGGCAGGGCCCGTCATCGGCGCGCGATCGCCCAGCGACCATGCGCGCCAGCCGGGCATGGCATCGAGCAGGGATTGCAGGCTGGCGCAGCTGCGGCCCATGGCCTGCTTCAGCGCGGTGATGCTGGTGGACTGGTCCCAGTCGCGCGCGTCGCCGGCCGGGGCGGATTCGGCGATCACGACCACATTGAGCCATTCGCCGCCGCGCACCGGATACGCCACCGCATGCAGGCGTGGGCCGAGCCAGACATCGACGCGGCCGCGCCGCAATTCAGCCGGCAAGGCCGACTGCTCGACCAGCGCGCGCCAGGCCGTGTGACCGGTGACGCGCGGCGGCTGCGCGGCGCTGGGGCTGTCGAGCTGCCGCCGCACCATGCTCCAGAGGCCGTCGGCGCCGACCACCGCCTCGCCCTCCCAGGCGCGCGCGTCGGTGCTCGAAAGGCAGACGAGGTCGTCGCTGGTCTCGACCTGCCGGATCTGGGCACCGGTCACGAGCGTGCCGGTGCCGCGCGTGCGCACGGCCTCGAGCAGCAGGCCGTGCAGATCGGCGCGGTGAACGCAGAAGTAGGGGGCGCCGTAGCGCTGCTGCATGGCGTCGCCCAGCGGCATGCGGGCGAGTTCGGCGCCGCTTCCGGCGCTGTGGACCACCAGCGCCTCCGGCCGCGCCGCAATGGCGGCGAGGCCGGCGCCGAGGTCGAGCTTCTGGAGCCGACGTGTGGCATTGGGACCCAGCTGCACGCCGGCACCGATCTCGCCGAAGGCGGCAGCCTGTTCGAACACGTCGGCCCGGTGCCGGCCCTGGGCGAGCGCCAGCGCAGTGGCCAGCCCCCCGATGCCGCCCCCGGCGACGAGGATGTGCGCGGGCATCGGTCTCAGCGGGCGTGCGTGGACGGGCTGGGACTGATGGCCTGGTCGGCTTGCGGTTGCTTGAGGGGGGTCTTGGGAGCGCAGCTCCCGCAGGTGTCGCAGGAGCCGCAGCCCGACGTCTTGGCGAGCGAGGCGGCGAGTTCCCTGGCGCGTTCTTCGTCGATCAAGCCCGCGCGCTGCGTGCCGGCCGCGAGCTTCTGGGCAGCGCCACGGCGCCACCCTGCGGGCATCCAGCGCCAGACCGCGTAGAACGCGGCGGCCGCGACGATCAATCCGACGATCAGTTGCTGTGCCATTTCTTCTTCAAACCTTTCAGCGTCAGAGGCGGTTTTACCCCGCCCCGAGTGCCACCGCAACGTGGTAGGTCACGAAGCAGGCCATGTAGGCCAGCGCGAAGAGATAGCCCGCCATGATCCAGACGTACTTCCACGAACCGGTCTCGCGCTTCACGGCCGCCAGCGTCGAGATGCACTGCGGCGCGAACACGTACCACACCAGCAGCGACAGCGCGGTGGCCAGCGTCCAGCTGCCGGCGATCAGCGGCTCCAGCGCGCCCGCCACGTCGTCGCCCGTGGCCGAGAGCGCATACACCGTGCCCAGCGCGCCCACGGCCACTTCGCGCGCCGCCATGCCCGGCACCAGCGCGATCGATATCTGCCAGTTGAAACCGATGGGCGCGAAGATGTGCTCCAGGCCGCGGCCGATCATGCCGGCCAGGCTGTACTGGATGGCCGGGCCGGTCGCGCCTTCGGGCGGCGACGGGAAGGTCGAGAGGAACCACAGCAGGATCGTCAGCGTCAGGATGATCGTGCCCACGCGCTGGATGAAGATCCATGCGCGCTCGTACAGGCCCAGCGCCAGGTTGCGCAGGTTGGGCCAGCGGTAGGCCGGCAGCTCCATGAGCAGCGGCGAGTGCTGCGTGCTGTCGCGGAAGCGCTTCATGACCCAGGCCACGGCCATCGCCGAGACGATGCCGAACACGTACAGCGCGAACAGCACCACACCCTGCAGGTTGAAGATGCCGCCCACGGTACGCGCCGGGATGAAGGCCGCGATGAGCAGCGCATACACGGGCAGCCGCGCCGAGCAGGTCATCAGGGGCGCGATCATGATCGTCGTGATGCGGTCGCGCCAGTTGCTGATGGTGCGCGTGGCCATCACGCCCGGAATGGCGCAGGCGAAGCTCGACAGCAGCGGAATGAACGAGCGGCCCGACAGCCCCACGGTGCCCATCACGCGGTCGAGCAGGAAGGCCGCGCGCGGCAGGTAGCCCGAGTCTTCCAGCGCGAGGATGAAGAGGAAAAGAATCAGGATCTGCGGCAGGAAGACGATGACGCCGCCCACGCCCGCGATCACGCCGTCGACCAGCAGGCTCTGCAGCATGCCCTCGGGCATGTAGGTCTTCAGCAGGTTGCCCAGCCCTTCGGTACCGGCCTTGATGGCGTCCATGGGCACGTTGGCCCAGCTGAACACCGCCTGGAACATCAGGAACATGGTCACGGCCAGCACCAGCATGCCCCACACGGGGTGCAGCACCACGCGGTCGATGCGGTCGCTGGTGGCGAGGCTGCCGACCGGCTCCTTCACCGCGAGGCCGAGGATGCGGCGCACCTCGCGCTGCGTGGCCAGCACGTCGTCCAGGCCCGGTGCCTTCCAGGGCTGGGGCGTGGCAGCGGCCACGGGGGTGTCGAGGGCTTCGAGCAGGCCCTGCGCGCCGCCGGTGTGCACGCCGACGGTCTCGATGACCGGCACGCCGAGTTCGCGCGCGAGCACGGCCGTGTCGACCGCGATGCCCTGCTTCTTCGCCATGTCGGTCATGTTGAGCGCCACCACCATCGGCAGGCCGAGGCGCCTGGCTTCGAGCACCAGCCGCAGGTTCAGGCGCAGGTTGGTGGCGTCGGTGACGCACACCAGCAGGTCGGGCAGCGCTTCCTTGCTCTGGCCGGTGACGATGTCGCGGGTGACCGCTTCGTCGGCGCTCAGCGCGTTCAGGCTGTAGGCGCCCGGCAGGTCGAGCACGAAGACACGGCGGCCCGAGGGCGTGCGCAGCGTGCCCTCCTTGCGCTCGACGGTCACGCCCGCGTAGTTGGCGACCTTCTGGCGGCTGCCGGTGAGCAGGTTGAACAGCGCGGTCTTGCCGCAGTTGGGATTGCCCAGCAGCGCGATACGGCCCGGCTGTGCGGTAGGCGCGAGGCGGCCCGGCCCCTGGATGACGGCTTCAACCATGGTTGGCGGCTCCCGGCGTGACGTGGATCAGCGCGGCCTCGTGGCGGCGCAGCGCGAAGGTGGTGTGCCCCAGGCGCACGGCCAGCGGCTCGCGTCCCGGGATGCCGCTGGCGACGATGCGCACCGCCTCGCCCGGCACGAAGCCGATTTCGGTCAGGCGCAGGACGAGTTCGCGGTCGTCGGCGCTCTCGGGGCGCGCCACGTCGAGCACGGTGGCCCACTGGTTGTTGGGAAGCTGGTCGAGGCGCAGGGCGACGGCGGTGGTCGGCGCCGCGCCGAAATCGTTGGTTCGCACGGTGGGAGCGGAGGCGCCCTGAATATCGGGCGCATCTGTAAGCAAAACCCAGATGCTAGCAATTCTCACTCGCGAAAACCTGACCAACCCCTCAGAAATGCGGGCTGCAGGGCCAGAAACACCGCGGAACCGGCTTTGCCGGGCCGCTGGTGTTGCCCCCGGAAGGGGGTTGGCGAAGCGACACGAAGTGCGCGAAGACTGGGGGCGAGCCTAGTTCAGCCCCAGCATGCCGCGCAGTTTGGAGAGATCTTCGGCCAGCGTGTTGACCCGCCCGGCCAGCAGCTTGCGGTCGCGCTCGCTGAGCTTCGAATAGGTTTCGAAGCCGCCGTCGGCCGTGCGGTACTTGGCCAGCGTGTCGAAAACCACCTTGAAGTTGGCCTCGGCCTTGTCCGAGAAGGCCTTGTTCTCCTTCACGACCAGCGGGCGCAGCAGTTCGACGATCTTGTAGGCGCCCTCGAAGTTCGACTGGAAGTCCCACAGGTCGGTGTGGCTGTAGCGGTTTTCCTCCCCCGAGATCTTGGTGGCCGCCACCTCCTCCATCAGCACGGCGGCGCCGCCCACCACTTTCTCGGGCGGGAAGGTGAGCGCGGCCAGGCGCTTCTGCAGTTCGAGCACGTCGGCCAGCAGCTTGTCGGCCACGGGGTTGAGCCCCTTGGTGCTCTTGTGCACCCACAGGCCGTGTTCGATGCGGTGGAAGCCGCCGAAGTCCGGGTCCTTCTCGGCCTTCTCGTGGTCGTCGGCGCGCGAATCGATCGCCTTGTCGAGATCGTTGAAGAGCTCGGCCACCGGCTCGATGCGCTCGTAGCTGGTGCGCGTGGGTGCATAGAGCTTCTTCGCCTTCTCGACGTCGCCGGCCTTCACCGCGGCGGTGAAGGCGCGCGTGTCCGCCGCCAGCTTGCGCACGTTCTCGGCGACGTAGATCTTGTAGTCGGAGATCGGGCCGACCAGTTCGAGCGGCGACACGGCGGCCTGCGCGCCGGCGACATGAAGCACGGCGAAGCCTGCGACGAGAGTGGTGAGGAAGTGGCGGCGGAACTGCACGGTCATGGATCTCCTTGTTCTGGGCAGTGATGAAAATCTTGCGGGCCTCTGGCAGCCCGGCCTTCAGGCGGACATCAGCGAGCGCCCCAGCCAGTCGCGCTCGTCCCGCACGCCCGGCAGCGTGAAGAAGAAACCGCCGCCGATGGGCTTGATGTATTCCTCGAGCGGCTCGCCGTCGAGGCGCTTCTGCACGGCGATGAAGCCGTTCTCGAGGTTGGCCTGGTAGCAGATGAACAGCAGCCCCATCTCGAGCTGGCCCGACTTGGTGACGCCGTTCGAGTAGTTGAAGGGCCGGCGCAGCATCAGGTTCTTGTCCGTGGCCTTGGTGCGCGGGTTCGCCAGGCGGATGTGCGCGTCCATCGGCGTGGCCTTGCCTTCGGGGTCCTTGGTGTAGTCGGGCACGTCGTGCTCGGTCTTGCCGCCGTCCATCGGCGCGCCGGTGGGCTTCAGGCGGCCCATGATGGCCTCCTGCTCCTGCAGCGGCGTGCGGTCCCAGCGCTCCACGAAGTTGCGGATGATGCGCACCGCCTGGTAGCTGCCGCCCGCGGCCCAGGCCGGTTCGTCGCTGCCGGGCTGCACCCAGACGATGCGGTCCATGAGAGCGCCGTCGGCCGAATCGGGGTTGGCCGAGCCGTCCCTGAAGCCGAGGAAGTTGCGCGCGCTCTCGGCCGGCTTGCCGGGCACGGCCGGAATCGGCGGCACGGTGCCTTCCTGCTTCCAGTGCAGCACCAGCAGGTCGGGCGTGTTCTTGATAATGTCGCGCAGCGCGTGGATGTTGGTGTCGGCCGTGTTGGCGCAGAACTGGATCGACAGGTCGCCGTGGCACAGCGAGGCATCGAGCGCGTCGTTCGGGTGGCGCTGCATCTGCGCCAGCCGCAGCGGCTTCTTCTTCGCGAGGCCGAAGCGCTCGTCGAAGAGCGACGCGCCGACCGACACGGTCACGGTCAGCGCATCGGGCTGAACCACCGGCCCGAGGATGCCCGAGCCCGCCGGCGGCAGCCTGGGGTCGGGGTCCGTCTGCGGACCGCCCTGCGTGAGGAAGGCGATGCGCTCGGTGAGCGTGCGGAACAGGCGCTCCAGGTCGGCGCGGTTCTCGGCCAGCACGTAGAACGACGCGATCATCCCGGCCGTCGGGCGCGGCGTCACGATGCCGGCCTGGTGCCTGCCGAGGAAGGGCACGCGGTCCTGCGTGTGGGTGCTCTGCGGCGCGTCGGTGACCTGAGCGCCGTTGTCGGGCGCGGCAGCACGGGTAGAAGTTGCAGCGAGGCCGGCGAAGGCTGCGCCTGCCGCGCCGAGCATGCGGCGGCGGTGCGGGGAAACGGGCTCGTTCAATTTGTCCATGGTGCTGTCTCTCAACTCATTCCAGCCCGAGCGCGGCGTTCACCTTGCCGAGCTCCTCGGCCAGCGCGCGCACGGTTTCGGCCATCGCCTTTCTCTGCGCCTCGTCGAGCGGCGCGGGCTTGAAGCCCTCGCCCTCGCGGTAGGACCCCAGCGCGGCGTCGAAGGCAGCGAAGCGCTCGTTCACGCTCTTCTGCAGCGCGGGCGCGGCCTTCACGAGCAGCGGCTGCAGCAGGTCGGCGATCTTCTTCGTGCCCTCGTAACTGCCCTGCAGGTTCGCGGCCTCGGCGTGGCCGTAGTGGTCCTCGCCGCCGGTCGGCAGGTTGTCGGCCACGCGGCGCAGCAGCTTCGAGGCCGAGCCCGCAAGCCGCTCGGGCGGCACGTTGAGCCCGCGCAGGCGCTCCTTGAGCACGCCGATGTCGGCGATGAGCCTGTCGGCGGCGGGCGCCAGGCTCTTGGTTTCGTTCTGGCCGTACAGCCCGTACTCGATACGGTGGAAGCCGGTGAAGCCCGGGTCGGCCTCTCGCTTCTCGAAGTAGTCCGCGCGCGCGTTGATGCGGGTGTCGAGGTCAGCGAACAACTCCGCCATCGGCTCGATGCGCTTGTAGGCCTGGTGCGCCGGCGTGTAGAGCGCCCTCGCCTGCTGCAGGTCGCCGGCCTTGATGGCGTCGGTCAACGCGCGCACCGCGTCGTCGAGCGAGCCGGCTTCGAGCCGCAGGAAGGTCTGGTACTCGGCCAGCGCGCCCACGTAGTTGACCAGCGAGGGCCGGGCCGCTTCGGCGTCCGATGCGGCCGACGGCGTCACGCGCAGCTTGCCGCGCGGGTTGCTCAGCAGGCCGCAGGTGATGGCGAATTCGCCCGGCTGCAGCTTGACCGTCATGGTCTGCGAGAAGCCCGGCGCGATGTTCTCGCGCTCCTCCACCACCATCACGCCGTCGAGAATCTCCCACTCGAGCGCGCGGTTCGACTTGTTGACGATGGTGAAGGTGGTGCGCCCCGCCGGCACGGTGATCTCGTTGGGCTCGCAGGCGTTGCCCTGGATGGTGACGGTGACGGCGTTGTCGGCCGCCTTGGCAGGCGCCTTGCGCGCCTCGTTCGAGGCATACCAGAAGGCCGCGAGGCCGGCGACCACCAGCAGCGCCGAGGCGGCCACCGCCACGCGCATCAGGTTGGACGAAGAGGGCTTGTTGTCGGAAGAAGAAGAAGAGGACATTGCAGGTTTCAGCGAGCCACGGCCGCGCGAGGCGCCGGCGCGGCGGCCGGGCGCAGGAAGAAGAACAGCGAGACGGCCAGGAAGGCCAGGTAGACGACGACCTCGCCCACCACCGGAGCGGCCTGGTAGCCCAGCAGGCCCGAGAGCACGGCGCCCATGGGGCTGTCCATCGGCAGCGCGGTGCTCATGTCGAACACCACCGTCTGCAGGTGGTTCCAGACGCCCCCTTCATGCAGCTTGCGCAGCACGCCGGCCAGCAGGCCCGCGGCCACCAGAAGAATGAAGAGGCCGGTGAAGCGGAAGAAGCGGCGCAGGTCGAGCCGCACGCCGCCCGAATACAGGCCCCAGCCGATCGCCACCGAGACCGCGATGCCGCCCAGCGCGCCCACCGGCGCCTCCCAGCCGCTGCTCTGCTGGAACACGGCCAGCAGGAAGAACACCGACTCCAGCCCCTCGCGCGCCACGGCCAGGAACACCATGCCGATCAGCGCCCAGCCCTGCCCGTCCGCGCCCTTGCCGAGTGCCTTGTCGATGGAGGCCTGCAGCTCGCCCTTGATGGAGCGCGCGGCCTTGCGCATCCAGAACACCATCGAGGTCAGCATGACCACGGCGATCAGCCCGACCACGCCCTCGAACAGCTCCTGCTGCTTCTGCGGGAACTCCGCTGCCAGCAGTTGCAGGCCGGCGCCCGCGAACAGCGAGAGCGCGGCGGCCAGCAACACGCCGACCCACACCGCGGGCATCAGCGCGCCGCGTCCGCTCTGCTTGAGGTAGCTGGCAACGATGCCGACGATCAGCGCGGCTTCGATGCCTTCGCGCAGCATGATGAGGAATGGAATGAGCATCGGCTTCGGAATGGAGGCGGTTGAGGCTCTCCGGAGCCGGCATGGGTGAGCGCGCGAGTCTGCGTCTGCCTTTGCTTCTGGCTCCACGGAGGAGCGTCCGAGCATAGCGCATCAAATAAGAAACATTCTCATTTGTGGGCTTTTCTTGCCGAATGGTAATGATTGCCCTGCCCGCCTCGCCCTACCCGCTCCCGCCGGAGCGGCAGCGTCAGGAAACCAGTTCGGCGACGTGGGCGCTGACCGCGCCGCCGTCGATGCGCAGCTCGGCCGCCGAGATCGGCAGCCTGAACCGCCTCGGCCCCGCGCTACCAGGATTGACGTAGAGCACGCCGTCGCGCTCCTCCACATTCGGCTTGTGCGAATGGCCGGAAACCACCACGCGCACGCCCGCCGCGCGCGGGTCGATGTCGATCTGCGCGAGATCGTGGATGGCGTAGAGGCGCACATCGCCGAAGGTCAGCAGTTCGGTCTCGGCGATGCGATCGGCCCAGGCTTCGCGGTCGTTGTTGCCCCGCACGACCGTCAGCGGCGCGATGCGCGCCAGCGCTTCGAGGATGCCGGCGTTGCCGATGTCGCCGCCGTGGACGATGAAGTCGCTGCCCTCCAGGAAGGCGAGCGCCTCGGGCCGCATCAGCCCGTGGGTGTCGGAAATCAGGCCGATGCGAATCATGGAGAAGAAGGAGCCGGCGCGGACGCAAGATGCGCCTGCGCCCGCCCCAGCGGCCGCTCAGGCGGCCAGCAGCTGCCGCAGCACGAAGGGCAGGATGCCGCCGTGCTTGTAGTAGTCGACCTCGATCGGCGTGTCGATGCGCAGGCGCACCGTCACTTCCTGGTGCGAGCCGTCGGCGCGGTGCACCACCAGCTTCACGTCCATCTGCGGCTTCAGCTCGCTGCCGATCACCACATCGATCTGCTCGTTGCCGGTGAGGCCCAGCGTCTGCCATGAATCGGCGCCGCGGAACTGCAGCGGCAGCACGCCCATGCCGACCAGGTTGGCGCGGTGGATGCGCTCGAAGCTGCGCGCCACCACGGCCTTGATGCCCAGCAACTGCGTGCCCTTGGCGGCCCAGTCGCGCGAGGAGCCGGTGCCGTACTCCTCGCCGCCGAACACCACCGTGGGCGTGTTCTGGGCGATGTACTTCATGGCCGCGTCGTAGATGAACATCTTCTCGCCCGACGGCTGGAACAGCGTGACGCCGCCCTCTTCCTGCGTGCCGTTGGCATCCGGCGGAATCATCAGGTTCTTGATGCGCACGTTGGCGAAGGTGCCGCGCATCATCACGTCGTGATTGCCGCGGCGCGAGCCGTAGCTGTTGAAGTCGGCCTTGGACACGCCGTGCGCCTTCAGCCAGATGCCCGCGGGAGAGCTTTCCTTGATGGAGCCGGCCGGCGAGATGTGGTCGGTGGTGATCGAGTCGCCGAACAGCGCCATGATCCGCGCGCCCTTGAAGCCCGCATCCGCAGCGTGCGGCTCCATCTTGAAGCCCTCGAAGAACGGCGGCTCGGCGATGTAGGTCGACTCCGGCCAGTCGTACACCTGCCCGGTGGTGCCCTTGATGCTGCTCCAGAACTTGCCCGGATCGGTCTTGACCTTGTCGTAGTTCGCGCGGAACGACTTGGCGTTCATCGCATAGCGCAGGTTCTGGTCGATTTCCTTCGGCGTGGGCCAGATGTCGCCCAGGTACACGTCCTTGCCGCCCTTGCCCTTGCCCACGGGCTGGGTCATCAGGTCGGTCATCACGTTGCCGGCGATGGCGAAGGCCACCACCAGCGGCGGCGAGGCCAGGAAGTTGGCCTTCAGGTTCGGATGGATGCGCGCCTCGAAGTTGCGGTTGCCCGAGAGCACGGCCGCGCCGACCAGGTCGTTCTTCGTGATGGCTTCGTTGATCTCGGGCGTCAGGTCGCCCGCGTTGCCGATGCAGGTGGTGCAGCCGTAGCCCGCGAGATAAAAGCCCAGCTTCTCCAGGTACGGCAGCAGGCCGGCCTTCTCCAGGTATTCGGTGACGATGCGCGAGCCAGGGGCCAGCGAGGTCTTCACGTGCGGCTTGACCGAGAGGCCCGCCTCCACCGCCTTCTTCGCGAGCAGGCCGGCGGCCAGCATCACGCTCGGGTTGGAGGTGTTCGTGCAAGAGGTGATTGCGGCGATCAGGACGTCGCCGTTGCCGATGGTGACTTCGCCCTTGGGCGCGGCGGGCGCGCTGGCGCTCACATGCGCGGCGGCCTTGGTCGAGCGGTTGGCCACCATCTCGACCACGTCCAGCGGCGCGCCCGCGGGCGGCGGGGCGGCTTCCTCGTCACCGCTCTTGCCGGCGGCGGCCAGCGGATAGCGCAGCTTGAGCTTGTCGGCCGGCTGGTTGAAGCCGTTGGCGTCGTTGGGCTTGCTGTAGAGCTCCGAGAACTTGGTGGAAAGATCGCCGAGGTTGATGCGGTCCTGCGGCCGCTTCGGGCCGGCCAGGCTGGGCGACACGGTGCTCAGATCGAGCCTGACGACCTTGGTGTAGTCGATGTCGCCCGGGTTGGGCATGCCGAACAGGCCCTGCGCCTTGTAGTAGGCCTCGAAGCGCTCGACCTCCTCCTTGGTGCGGCCGGTGCCCTCGAAGTAGGCCACCGTCATCTCGTCGACCGGGAAGAAGCCCATGGTCGCGCCGTACTCGGGCGCCATGTTGCCGATGGTCGCGCGGTCGGGCACCGCGATGGAAGCGGCGCCCGGGCCGAAGAACTCGACGAACTTGCCCACCACCTTCTCGGCGCGCAGGATCGAGGTGACGTAGAGCACCAGGTCGGTCGCGGTGACGCCTTCGCGAAGCTGGCCGGTGAGCTCGAAGCCCACCACGTCGGGCGTGAGCATGTAGACCGGCTGGCCAAGCATGGCCGCCTCGGCCTCGATGCCGCCCACGCCCCAGCCGACCACGCCGATGCCGTTGATCATCGTGGTGTGGCTGTCGGTGCCGACCAGCGAGTCGGGGTAGTAAGTTGGTTTGTCTTCCTTGTCGTTCGGGCTCTTGTAGACGCCGCGCGCGAAGTACTCGAGGTTGACCTGGTGCACGATGCCGAAGCCCGGCGGCACCACGCGGAAGGTGTCGAAGGCCTGCATGCCCCACTTCATGAACTGGTAGCGCTCGTTGTTGCGCTGGAACTCCAGCTTCATGTTCAGGTCGAGCGCCTTCGGCGTGCCGTAGTGGTCGACCATCACCGAGTGGTCGACCACCAGGTCGACGGGCACCAGCGGCTCGATGGTCTTGGGCGACTTGCCCAGCTTGCCGGCCACGCTGCGCATGGCGGCCAGGTCGGCCAGCAGCGGCACGCCGGTGAAGTCCTGCAGCACGACGCGGGTGACGACGAAGGGAATCTCGTCGACGCGCTCTGCATTCGGCGCCCAGTGGGCCAGCTCTTCGACGTGCTTGGCCGTGACCTTCTGCCCGTCGCAGTTGCGCAGCACCGATTCGAGCACGATGCGGATGGAGACCGGCAGGCGGTCGACGGACGGGTATTGCTTGGCCAGCTCCTTCAGGGACCAGTATTTGCCGGACTTGCCCGACGGGGTCTTGAAGGACTTGAGGGTGGACGCAAAGGCATGCGCCGGGGCTTTGGCCATGGAGAGACTCCTGTTTGTTCGTGGAAGCCTCTCAAGGATAGCTGGGATGAATGTCAACCGTTGTAGTCGGGGGACTTGGCTCGCCCCCAGGCTGCGCGCACTTCGTGTCGCTTCGCCACCCCCTACCGGGGGCAACACCAGAGGCCCGGCAGAGCCGGTTCCTCGGTGTTTCTCGAAAGGAACACGGAGCCTTTCAGGCCATGACCATGTTCACGCCGCCACGGCTGCGGCGCAGCCCGGTCCACTGCAGCTCGGCCAGCACGATCACGCACACGGCCTGCGCCAGCACCCAGGCCACGCCCACGGCGGTGACCGGGAAGATGCCGCTCACCAGCAGCGAGATGCAGGCCACGGCCCAGCCGAAATTGCCGACGACGACAAGGCCGATCAGCGTGCGCGGCGGCGTGCTGCGGCTGGCCATGAAGGCGGCCATGGCCGCGTAGGCCAGCAGGAACACGCCGGTGCCCATGAGCAGCGGCGCCGGCAGCCCTGTCAGCCCGGCGAGCGCGCCGGTGAAGGCCACCTGCAGCGCGCCGGTGGCGGCGCAGGAGGCGGCGTCGGCCCACATCACGTTGGGCAGGAAGCGGGGGGATGCGAAGATGGACATGGCGGACATGGAATCTCTCCTTGGGTGGTTACGCCGCAAGCCAGTCCTGCCGCGTTGGGGTCGATGATTCCGGCCCCGCTGCATCGGGTCGATGACCTTGGAGGTCATGGCGCCGCGCCATCGCCACGCCAGAATGCGGGTCCATGAACACCACCCGCTCCCACACGACCAAGGCCGGCCAGCCCGGCGCGCGCGACCCGTTCGGCGCGCACCTGCGGCACTGGCGCACCCATCGCCGGCTCAGCCAGCTCGACCTGGCGCAGGAGGCCGAGGTCTCTACCCGGCACCTGAGCTACGTCGAAACCGGCCGCGCCGCGCCCAGCCGCGAGATGGTGCTGCGGCTGGCCGAGCGGCTCGAGGTTCCGCTGCGCGAGCGCAATGCGCTGCTGGTGGCCGCCGGCTTCGCGCCGATGTACAGGCAGCGCTCGCTCGACGACCCCGCGATGGCCGCCGCGCGCCGCGCCGTCGACCTGGTGCTGAAAGGCCACGAACCCTTTCCGGCGCTGGCCGTGGACCGTCACTGGAACCTGGTCGCGCACAACGCGCTGGTTCCGCTGCTGATGGAAGGCGCCTCGCCCGAGTTGCTGAAGCCGCCGATCAACGTGCTGCGCCTGAGCCTGCACCCCGAGGGCGTGGCGCCGCGCATCGCCAACCTCGCGCAGTGGCGCGTGCATCTGCTGGAGCGCCTGCAGCAGCAGATCGCCGCCACGGGCGACGCGGTGCTGCAGTCATTGCACGACGAACTCGAAGCCTATCCGGCGCCCGCGGTAAGCCACGACGCGCCCGTCATCGACACCGCGCTGTCGGCGGTGGCCGTGCCCTTCCAGGTGGTGATGCCCGGCGGCGTGCTGAGCTTCATCAGCACCATCACGATCTTCGGCACGCCGGTGGACGTCACGCTGCAGGAACTCGCGGTGGAGTCGTTCTTTCCTGCGGATGAGCAGACGGCGGCTGCGCTGACGGCACTGGCGGCGCAGCAACAGCAGCAGGCGGGCTGAGGTCCGCCCTGCCCTGCGCATCGCGCGGCGGGCCTTCGAAGTCGTCGACCTGGATGACCTTGTCGGCCGCCTTCAGGTAGGCCAGCGCCAGCTCGGGGTCGGGCGCCGAGCGCGCAGCCTCTTCAAGCGAGTTCGTGCGGCGCAGCACCTTGTTGAGCGCGGCCGTGCCGTCGCCAAGCTTCGCGCCCAGTTCCATCGCATGCATCAGGTCGAGCAGGCCGCCCGCGGCTGGCTCGCTCAGGTCGGGCGCCAGCCGCCCGACGATGCGCGGGTCCTTGCGCAGCAGGTCGGCCAGTTCGAGCAATTGCAGGTCGCGCAGCGGCGCCAGGTGCGCGGTGCGGCGCAGCACCAGCGAACCGATCACGCGCCGCCCCGGCGCCGGAAGGTTCGCGTAGAGATCGCGCAGGATGCCGCCGGCCTCGTCGATCTGCAGCCGGATCGCCGCCTTCGCGAAAGGCAGCATTTCCGGCGCCCGCTCGACGCCGTAGCGCCACACGCAGGCGCTCGCCAGATAGAGATGCGCGAGCACGTCGCCCAGGCGCGCCGAGAGCAGCTCCATGCGCTTGAGCTTGCCGCCGAGCATGCCCATCGCGAGATCGGCCGTGAGCGCGTACTTGGCACTCATGCGCGCGATGAGCCGTGCTTCATGCACCAGTTCGTCCGGCGGCGAGCCGAGCACCGGCGCGCCGAACAGGCTGCGCCACAGGTTCACCGCCACGTGCCGGCCGTGCGCCATCAGCGCCTTGCCGAGCGCGGTCTCGTCCTTCGCCTGCACGGCGGCCATTTCGTCGAGCACGTGCGGATGGCACCGCACCGCGCCCTGCCCGAACACGATCAGCGCGCGCGTGAGGATGTTGGCGCCTTCCACCGTGATCGCGATCGGCGCCTGCCGGTAGGCCACGCCCAGCAGGTTGGAGGGGCCCGAGATGATGCCCTTGCCTCCGAGGATGTCCATGCCATGGTTCACAGCGCGCCGGCCCGCTTCCGTCAGCTGCACCTTGAGGATGGCGCTCGCCACGCTGGGCCGCTCGCCCCTGTCGAGCGCGGCGGCCGTGAAACGGCGCGCCGCGTCGCTCGCATACAGCTCGGCCGACATCTGCGCAACCAGCCCCGCGACAGCATGGAACCTGCCCACCGGCATGCCGAACTGCTCGCGGATCCGGCCGTAGCCGTTGGCCACGTACAGCGCGGTCTGCTGCATCGCCGAGCCCAGCGCCGGCAGCGATATCGCGCGGCCCGCCGCCAGGCATTCCATCAGCATGCGCCAGCCCTGGCCGACCTGCTGCTCGCCGCCGATGATCCAGTCCATCGGCACGAACACCTGGCGGCCGTGGATCGGGCCGTTCATGAAGGCGCTGTCCATCGGCCGGTGGCGACGCCCGATCTCCATGCCGGCCTGCGGCACGGGAATGAGCGCGCAGGTGATGCCCAGCTCGCGCTCGCCTTCCGGCCTGCTCTCGTCGATGGCGTGGAAGGCCAGCCCGACCACGGTGGCGACCGGTGCGAGCGTGATGTAGCGCTTGTCGAAATCGACCAGGAAGCCGCGCCGCATGCGCCCGCCGATCTCGCGCTCCACCAGCACGCCGCGATCGGGAATCGAGGCCGCATCCGAGCCCGCGTAAGGCGAGGTCAGCCCGAAGCACGGCAGCTCGCGGCCGTCGGCCAGGCGCGGCAGGTAGTGGGCCTTCTGCGTGTCGGTGCCGTAGCGCAGCAGCAGCTCGGCCGGGCCCAGTGAATTGGGCACCATCACCGTGACGGCGGTGGCCACGTTGACGGTGGCGATGCGCGCCACCACCGTGGCGTGCGCATGGTGGCCGAAGCCGAGGCCGCCGAATTCCTCGGGAATGATCATTCCGAAGAAGCGCTTCTCGCGCAGGTAGCGCCACACCTCCGCCGGCAGGTCGCGCGCCTGGTCGATGGCATGGTCGTCGAGCATGCGGCACAGTTCGCGCACTTCGTTGTCGAGAAAGGCCTGCTCGCGCTCGGTGAGCCGGTTCGGGCCCATGGCCGCGAGTGCGTCGAAGTCGGGCCGGCCCGCGAAGAGCCGCCCCTCGAAGCCGACAGTGCCGGCCTCCAGCGCGGCGCGCTCGGTGTCGCCCAGCGGCGGCAGCGCCTTCGAGAAAGGCTGCATGGCCCATCGGCCGATCAATGAAGCCAGTGGCATGGTGCGTCTCCTTCCTGCCGCCGCGGATTCGCGTGCGGATCGTCACCATTCTTCGGGCTTGCGGCCGGCTCGCGGGGCCGGTCAAGGACGTCCCCGGTTGTCGGAGACGGGCGCCTGTCGCCTAGCGCTTCTTCGGTGGCTGGGTCGCGCCGGCACCGGCGGGAGCCGCCGCCGGTGCAGCCGCCGGGTCGCGCCAGCCGTATTCCACGTAGCGCCGGATGATCAGGCAACCCGGCGGCGAATCGATCAGCGAGACCGACGAGGTCGGCTCCTTCTCGTCGGTGTAGACCGCGTAGTTGGGCAGCAGCCGCGTCATCTTGTAGCTGGCCAGTTCCTGCTGGCCGACGCTCGCGCAGGTGAAGGGCGCCACCGAGATGCGCTCGGCCGACACGGTGCAGGCGCCGCTGTCGTCGGGAATCGCGGTGATCGACGCGGCCACGCCCGCGTTCGGAAACTCCATGCCGATCAGCGAGAAGATCGGCCCGCCGTCGGGGCGCTTGCGGTCCCAGTCGAGCAGCACGTCATGGCTGCGGCTGCCCTGCACGGTGAGCGTGGCAAGCCGCGTGATCGCCGGCAGACAGCGCTTGACGCCCACGCTGGTCGCGGCGCGCGTAAGCGTGTCCTGCGGCGGGGCGGGCGGCGCCAGAACGCCCTGGGCGAGCGCGCTGCCGGCGAAGGCCCATGCAAGGGCCGCCAGCGGCAGACAGGGGAATCGTTGGGTCGGCTTCATCCCGGTCCTCATGCGTAAAGGTTTTCGATGGCGGCGGTGTAGATGCGCACGTTCTCCTCGCCCTCGGGGTCGAGGGTGGCGATGAAGCGGCGCGCGCGCTCGCGGTAGGCCGGCAGGTCGGCGTCGTGTTCGGCGAAGGCGCGCCGCAGCGCGAGGCCGCCCTCCTCGCAGTCGAAGCCGTGATAGCGGTAGCCGCAGTCGCCGATGAGGTGCGAGTTGTGGATCAGCGGATAGCCGCCGTACAGCGCCTCGTAGTAGAGATAGTTCTGCGCGTTCTCCCAGTGGTGCGCGAACACGGCGTCGATCTTGCCGGGCATCACCTGGAACATCGGAAAGCGCCCCTCGAAGGTGGCCAGGCCGTGCTGCACGATGTCCAGGCTCTGCGCGAAGCCGATGAAGAGCGGCTTGTCCTTCAGGTGGAAGCTGTTGTAGACCCACATCTTCTCGATGAGCCTGGGCTGCGCGCGGTGCGCGGCCTCGCAGCCGAGCATCGGGATGAAGCTGGTCTTCACCATGCAGATGTTGGGCTCGAAGATGGCCACGCGCCAGCGGCTGCGGCCTGGCTCGTAGGCGAAGGGCGCGCCCTGCGGCGCGCGCGCCATGGCGCGCTCCAGCACCATAGGGCTCCACAGGTGCGGCATGAGCCGTACCGGCGCGCGGAAGGTGCTCTCGAAATACGGCTTGCACGACACCTCGTACTCGGGGATCGTCCAGACCTCGTCGTAAGGCGCGCCCGAGATCAGCAGGCCGTGCGGCTTGTCGAAGATCATGCGCTCGATGTCGATCACGTAGTCGTTGCCCACGCGCATCGAGACGATCTTGCCGCCGCGCTCGCGGAACGCCACCGACCACGGCACGGCGAGCTGGGCGCTCATCTCGAACATGACGTCGAGCTGCTGCCCCGCCGTGGCCATGTCGATGATGGGCACGGGCGAGTCGGCGAGGAAGTTGGTGGCGTCCGCCGGACCGCCGTCGCCGCCGCCGGCCACCAGCACCGCGCTTTCCACGCGCGGCGAGCGCAGCAGCAGCATCACGAGAAACAAACAGTTCTGGTAGACGCCGTTCTCCCACAGGCTCTGCTCGCCCTTGCGGATGAAGATGGAGACGCCGACCTTGAGCTTCGCCGGCATCATGCGGCGGCCCTCCCTGCATCGGCGCGGAAGCCGGCATTGCCGCCCACGAGGTGCAGCAGGCGCTGCGCGTAGCCCTCGATGTTCGCGGGGCTGAGCGGGTCGACCGACTGGAACACGCGCTGCGCGCGGGCGCGGTAGTCGTCGAGCTGCAGGTCGTGGGAGCGCACGGCCTCGCGCAGCTGCGCCGCGCCGGCGGCGATGTCGAAGTCGGGGTAGTAGTAGCCCGCGTCGCGCAGCCAGGGCGAGTTGTGCACCAGCGGGTAATTGCCGTAGAGCGCGTCGAGATAGCCGTAGTTCTGGTCGTTCTGCCACTGGTGCGAGACCACCGCGTCGGCGAACTGCACCATGAAGCCCGCGAAGTCGTTGCGGCCGTGGAAAGTCGCCTTGTGCTGGCGCACGATGTCCAGCGAGTTCGCCAGGTACAGCATGGTCGGGTGGTCCTTCAGGTGCAGGGTGTTGAGCACCTGCATCGAAGTCACGGCCGACGGGTCGGCGCGGTAGGCGCCGTCGCAGATGAGCATGGGCACGCTGCAGGTCTTCACCACCGAGATGTTGGGCTCGAAGATCGCCACGCGGAAGCCCGGCTGTTCGGCGGTGCGCGGCCTGTAGCCGAAGGGATAGCCCGCGGCCTCGACCTCTGCGACGCGCTGGGCCAGGAACTGCGGCGACCAGAGGTAAGGCACCTCGTGCACCGGACAGCGGTGGATGGTGCGCATCATGGGCGCGAACACTTCGTCCTTGGGCAGCAGCCACACCTCGTCGCAGCGGTCGGGCTTGCTGAAGTGGCCCTTGTCGGTGAAGACGATGGGCTCGGCCAGCGCCGCGAAAGGCTGGCCCACGCAATGGAACACCACGCGGCCGCCGCATGCGCGGAAGTATGAGAGCCACTGCACGTCGAGCGCGCCGGCCATCTCGATGACCACGTCCAGCGCGTCGGTGAGTTCGCGGGCCCGGCCGAAGCCCAGGCCCATGGCGGCCATGTCGACCTGGGGCGGCATGGCCTGCTGGTCGCCCGCGTCGACGAGGGTCACGGATTCGACGAAGTCGATGCGTTGCAGCAGCCGGGCCAGGAACAGGACGTTCTGCCCCATTCCGTTCTCCCAGATGTTCTGCCCCGCATGGGTAAGGACTGAAATACCTATGCGCATGAGGCGGAGTGTGTACCAGAAAGAACGGCTCCCACGCCGTGAAGCGAGGGAGCCGCCCGTTCGAGGGCCGGTTCGGCGGCCTTTCAGTGGCTTATTCCCTTATTTCCACTTCCAGCCGATGCCGGCGTTGATGCCCCACTCCTTGCCCGTGGTCGTCAGGCCCGCGCCCCACGACATCTTGCCGTCGTCCGACAGTGCCTTGAAGGTCAGCGCCACCGCGCTGTAGCCCTTGTAGCTGCCCAGGCCCACGCCCACCGTCTTCTCGCCCGGATAGAGCGTCGGCAGGTAGGTGCCCGACATCGCGAACGCCATGGCCGTGCCCGAGTAGGCGATGCGCGCCACGTCGCCGACCTGGCCCTGCACCTGGTTGAGCTGCTGCACGTTGACCGCGTCGCCCGGCAGGATGCCCGCCGCCACGTTGCTGATGCGCGTGCCGCCCGGCGCCTGGCCGTTGCCCAGCGTGATCTGGTTGTAGTTGACCGAGCCGTCGGGGTTGGTCGCGTACTGAACGCTGCTGGCCTTCGACGCCGCCGAGGCCGCCTTCAACTGCGCCACGTTGGTCGCATCGCTGTCGGCCGTGCCCGCCGCCACGCCGGTGATCTGGCGGTACTGGCCGTTGGCCGCGTCGCCCACAGACACCGCTGCCTGCGTGCTGGTGGTCGCCTTGATCGCGGCCTCCTGCTGCGCCGTCGCGCCGCCCGGCACATAGCCGGCCATGCCTGCGGCAGTGGAAGCCACCGAGCCGGAGCCCAGCGCCACGCCGCCGCTTTGCTGGACGATCGCGCCGAAGCCGATGGCCGTGCCCTTGGAGACGTTCTGCGCCTGGCTCAGCGGCGTGCCGCCCGCATCCGCGTTGTCGCCCAGCGCCACGCCGCCGCCGCCCGCACGGGCGTTGGCACCGATGGCCTGCGAGCCCGTGGCCAGGGCGCCCGTGCCGATGGCGATCGCGTTGGCACCCGTGGCCTGTGCGCCGAAGCCCACCGCCACCGCGCCGTCGGCCGTCGCCTTCGCACCGTTGCCGGCCGCGAAGGAGTTGGCGCCGCTGGCCACCGACTGCGGGCCGATCGCCACCGCCTCCTGCCCGCTGGCCACCGAGTCGCCCGCCGTCGAGTTGGCGTGGAAGTACTTGGTGCCGGTGTTGTAGATGTTGTTGACCGAGGTGCTCAGGCTGTTGAGGTTGACGTTCGTCGTGCTCAGGCCCGTCGACAGGCTGCCGATGCCGCTGAACGCCGTGCTCAGGCCCGACGAGGTCGAGGTCGAGAGGCTGTTGATGCTGCTCGCGGCGGTGCTCAGGCCGCTCGACGTGGAGGTCGACAGGCTGCTGATGCTGCTGGTAGCGGTGCTCAGGCCCGTGGAGGTCGAGGTCGACAGGCTGTCGATGCTGCTCGTCGCGGTGCTCAGGCCGGTCGACGTCGACGTGGACAGGCTCGCCAGGCCGCTGCCGGCCGAGGACAGGCTGGTGGAAAGGCTGTCGACCGTGCTGTTGGTCGTGCTCAGGCCCGTCGACAGGCTGTTGATGCTGCTGGTGGCGGTGCTCAGGCCGGTCGACGTGGAAGTCGAGAGGCTGCTGATGCTGCTCGTCGCAGTGCTCAGGCCAGTCGAAGTCGACGTGGACAGGCTGTTGACCGTGCTGTTGGTCGTGCTCAGGCCGGTCGACAGGCTGTTGATGCTGCTCGTGGCGGTGCTCAGGCCGGTCGAGGTCGAGGTGGACAGGCTGTCGATGCTGCTGGTGGCGGTGCTCAGGCCAGTCGAAGTCGACGTGGACAGGCTGTTGATGCTGCTGGTCGCAGTACTCAGGCCGGTCGAAGTCGAGGTCGACAGGCTGTCGATGCTGCTCGTCGCGGTGCTCAGGCCCGTCGAGGTCGAGGTGGACAGGCTGTCGATGCTGCTGGTCGCAGTGCTCAGGCCGGTCGAAGTCGAGGTCGACAGACTGTTGATGCTGCTGGTGGCAGTGCTCAGACCCGTCGAGGTCGACGTGGACAGGCTGTCGATGCTGCTGGTCGCAGTGCTCAGGCCGGTCGAAGTCGAGGTCGACAGGCTGTTGATGCTGCTGGTGGCAGTGCTCAGACCCGTCGAGGTGGAAGTCGAGAGGCTGTCGATGCTGCTCGTGGCAGTGCTGAGGCCGGTCGAGGTCGAAGTCGACAGGCTGTTGATGCTGCTCGTCGCAGTGCTCAGACCCGTCGAAGTCGAGGTCGACAGACTGCTGACGGTGCTGTTCGTCGTGCTCAGGCCGGTCGACAGGCTGTTGATGCCGCTCGTGGCGGTGCTCAAGCCCGTCGAGGTCGAGGTGGACAGGCTATCAATGCTGCTCGTCGCGGTGCTGAGGCCGGTCGACGTGGAGGTCGACAGGCTGTCGATGCTGCTCGTGGCAGTGCTCAGGCCGGTCGAAGTGGAGGTCGACAGGCTGCTGATGCTGCTCGTCGCCGTGCTCAAGCCAGTCGACGTGGAAGTCGAGAGACTGTCGATGCTGCTCGTCGCAGTGCTCAGGCCGGTTGAAGTCGAGGTCGACAGGCTGTTGATGCTGCTCGTCGCGGTGCTCAGACCCGTCGACGTGGACGTCGAGAGGCTGCTGACAGTGCTGTTGGTCGTGCTCAGGCCGGTCGACAGGCTGCTAATGCCGCTGGTCGCAGTGCTCAAGCCGGTCGAAGTCGAAGTCGAGAGGCTGTCGATACTGCTGGTCGCGGTGCTCAGGCCGGTCGAGGTGGAGGTCGACAGGCTGTTGATGCTGCTTGTTGCGGTGCTCAGACCCGACGAGGTCGACGTCGACAAGCTGTTGATGCTGCTCGTCGCCGTACTCAGACCGGTCGACGTGGAAGTCGACAGACTGCTGACGGTGCTGTTGGTCGTGCTCAGGCCGGTCGACAGGCTGTTGATGCTGCTGGTGGCGGTGCTCAGGCCAGTCGACGTGGAAGTCGAGAGGCTGTCGATGCTGCTCGTTGCAGTGCTCAGACCGGTCGAGGTGGAAGTCGACAGGCTGTTGATGCTGCTCGTCGCGGTGCTCAACCCCGTCGACGTGGAGGTCGACAGGCTGTTGATGCTGCTCGTCGCCGTGCTCAACCCCGTCGACGTGGAGGTCGACAGGCTATTGATGCTGCTCGTGGCCGTGCTCAAGCCCGTGGAGGTCGAAGTCGACAGACTGCTGATGCTGCTGGTTGCCGTGCTCAGGCCAGTCGACGTGGAGGTGGACAGGCTGTCGATGCTGCTCGTGGCGGTGCTCAGCCCTGTCGAGGTCGAGGTCGACAGACTGCGGATGCTGCTCGTGGCCGTGCTCAGGCCAGTCGACGTGGAGGTCGACAGGCTGCTGATGCTGCTCGTCGCGGTGCTCAGGCCCGTGGAGGTCGAAGTCGACAGGCTGCCGATGCTGCTGGTGGCCGTGCTCAACCCCGTCGAGGTGGAGGTGGACAGGCTGTCGATGCGGCTGTTTGCCGTGCTCAGGCCGGTCGACGTGGAGGTCGACAGGCTGCTGATGCCGGTCGAAGTCGACGTGGACAGGCTGTTGATGCTGCTGGTTGCGGTGCTCAGACCGGTCGAAGTGGAAGTCGACAGGCTACTGATGCTGCTCGTCGCCGTGCTCAGACCAGTCGAAGTGGAGGTCGACAGGCTGCTGATGCTGCTGGTCGCCGTGCTCAGACCCGTCGAGGTGGACGTGGACAGGCTGTCGATGCGGCTGTTTGCCGTACTCAGGCCGGTCGACGTGGAGGTCGACAAGCTGCTGATGCCGGTGGAAGTCGACGTGGACAGGCTGTTGATGCTGCTGGTGGCAGTGCTCAGGCCAGTCGAAGTCGAAGTCGACAGACTTGCAACAGCGCTGTTCGTGGTGCTCAGGCCGGTCGAGGTGGAGGTCGACAGGCTGTCGATGCTGCTGGTCGCCGTGCTCAGGCCGCTCGAGAGCGAAGCCGTGACGGTCTTCACCTGGGAGACGTTGACGGCATCCGTGTCCGCGCTGCCCGGGGCCACGCCGGTGATCACGCGGTTGCCGACGTTCAGTTCGCCCGACGCGTTCTGCTTGCTGGTCAGGCCGAAGGCGTCGTAGTTCGTCATCGCCGCGGCGCTGCGGCTGGCCGTGGAGTTCGCGCCCAGCGCCACGCTGTTGTCGCCGTTGGCGATGGCGTTCTGGCCGATGGCCACGCTGTTCGCGCCGATGGCCTGGCTGTCCGCGCCGGTGCTGTTGGCGTGGAAGTACTTCGTGCCGGTGTTGTAGATCGAACTGACCGACGAACTCAGGGTGCTCAGGTTGCTGTTGGTCGTGCTCAGGCCGGTCGACAGGCTGCCGATGCCGCTGGTGGCGGTGCTCAGGCCCGTGGAGGTCGAGGTCGACAGGCTTGCGATGGAGCTGTTCGTGGTGCTCAGGCCAGTCGACGTGGAAGTCGACAGGCTGCTGATGCCGGTCGACGCCGATGTGGACAGGCTGTTGATGCTGCTCGTCGCCGTGCTGAGCCCCGTGGAGGTCGAAGTCGACAGGCTGCTGATACCGGTCGAAGCTGACGTGGACAGGCTATTGATGCTGCTGGTCGCCGTGCTGAGCCCCGTGGAGGTCGAAGTCGACAGGCTGCTGATACCGGTCGAAGCCGATGTGGACAGGCTGCCGATGCTGCTCGTCGCCGTGCTCAGGCCCGTGGAGGTCGAGGTCGACAGGCTGCTGATTCCGGTCGACGCTGAGGTGGACAGGCTGGCAACAGAGCTGTTCGTGGTGCTCAGGCCAGTCGACGTGGAAGTCGACAGGCTGCTGATGCCGGTCGACGCCGAGGTCGACAGGCTCGCAACGGAGCTGTTCGTGGTGCTCAGGCCCGTCGAGGTCGAGGTCGAGAGGCTGCTGATGCCGGTCGAAGCCGACGTGGACAGGCTGCCGATGCTGCTCGTCACTGTGCTCAGACCGGTGGAAGTCGAGGTCGAGAGGCTCGTAATGGAGCTGTTCGTGGTGCTCAGGCCGGTCGACGTCGAGGTCGACAAGCTGGCGACCGAGCTGTTGGTGGTACTCAGGCCCGTCGAAGTCGAAGTCGACAGGCTGCTGATGCCAGTCGAAGCCGACGTGGACAGGCTGCCGATGCTGCTTGTCGCAGTGCTCAGGCCCGTGGAGGTCGAGGTCGACAGGCTCGCAACCGAGCTGTTGGTGCTGCTCAGGGCCGTCGAGAGGCTGCCGATGCTGCTCGCCGAGGTGCTCAGGCCGGTCGACAGGCTGCTGACGGTGCTGTTGGTCGTGCTGAGACCGGTCGACAGGCTGTTGATACTGCTTGTGGCGGTGCTCAGGCCGGTCGAGGTGGAGGCCGACAGGCTGCCGATGCTGCTTGTCGCGGTGCTCAAACCCGTGGAGGTCGAGGTCGACAGGCTCGCAACGGAACTGTTGGTGGTGCTCAGGCCCGTCGACGTCGAAGTCGACAGGCTGCTGATGCCGGTCGAAGCCGACGTGGACAGGCTGCCGATGCTGCTCGTGGCCGTGCTCAGGCCGGTCGAGGTCGAAGTCGACAGGCTGCCGATGCTGCTGGTGGCGGTGCTCAGCCCCGTCGAGGTGGAGGTCGACAGGCTGTTGATCCGGCTGGTCGCGGTGCTGAGCCCCGTGGAAGTCGAGGTCGACAGGCTGCTGACGGTGCTGTTGGTCGTGCTCAGGCCGGTCGAGAGGCTGACGATGCCCGTGGAGGTCGAGGTCGACAGGCTTGCAACGGAGCTGTTCGTGGTGCTCAGGCCGGTGGAAAGGCTCGATGCGGTGGTGCTCAGCTGCGCGACGGTCACGGCGTCGGTGGGCGCGGCGCCGTCGGCCAGGTTGGTGATGCGGCGGTTGGTCGCGGCCGTGCCGCCGCCGAACGAGACTTCGCCGCCGTTGGCCGTCTGCCCGGTCATGTAGGCGGCG
>Ga0209130_1000808_pt1 | contig 26511 bp, 31 predicted proteins | sample AraplaMF_Cvi_mLB_FD_184264 | JGI IMG/M metagenome (GOLD analysis project Ga0209130, IMG submission 184264) | Arabidopsis root microbial communities from the University of North Carolina, USA - plate scrape MF_Cvi_mLB (SPAdes) (version 2) | ecosystem: Host-associated > Plants > Roots > Endosphere...
GATCGTTTGTAACATTTCTTTTTTGTCTTCTTCTGTCATTGGAAGATAACGATGCAACATGAAATCTACCCCTCTCCCCGTTACTTTGAACGTTTGTAAAATGGTGTTGGAACAACTACTGCTTTGACGCGTTTATTACGAATTTCAATTTCTACTTCTGTATCAACTGCTGCGTATTTTACATCAATTAGTGCTAAACCAATGCTTTTCTTTAACGTTGGAGATTGTGTACCACTCGTTACTTCCCCGATTTTTTCTTCTCCAATAAATACAGGGTAATGCGTACGAGGAATTCCACGTTCGATTACTTCGATGCCGACTAACTTACGAGGCGCACCGTTTTCTTTTTGCTCTTTTAACGTTTCTTTTCCAAAGAAGTCTGCTTCTTTATTTGGTTTTACCGCAAAGCCAATTCCAGCTTCAATCGGTGTAATATCTTTTGATAATTCTTGACCATAAAGTGGTAATGTTGCTTCGAAGCGAAGTGTATCACGAGCACCTAAACCACATGCTTTTAAGCCTTCTTCTGCTCCAACTTCAAGAAGTTTCTCCCAAAGCTTTGCAGCATCTTCACTCTTACAGTAAATTTCAAATCCATCTTCACCTGTGTAACCTGTACGAGATACAAGTGCTGGAATTCCATCTACAAGAATATCGTTTTTAAATTTAAAGAACTTAATTTCTTTCAAATCTTCTGACACAACTTTTTGTAAAATGCCTTCTGCTTTTGGTCCTTGAATTGCAAGCTGTGCAACTTCACTAGAAACATTGACTACTGTCGCATCGCCAATTACATGGCTAGCTAACCATTCGTAATCTTTCTCGATATTTGATGCATTGATTACTAATAAATAGTCTTCTTCACCACGTTTGTAGATTAATAAATCATCTACTGTACCACCATTTTCGTAGCACATAGCTGTATATTGTGCGCCTCCTACCTTTAAGGTAGAAACGTCATTTGTAACAACACGTTGTAAAAATGCTAAACTATCTACACCCTTTACCTCAACTTCTCCCATATGAGACACATCGAACAAACCTGCCGCTGTACGTACAGATTCGTGTTCTTCTTTAATGCTTGAAAATTGAACTGGTAATTCCCAGCCACCAAAGTCGATTGTTTTCCCACCATACTTCGCGTATACATCAAATAACGGTGTACGTTGTAATGTAATCATGCTCTTTCCCCCTTATGCTCTGACAAATCAATAAAAGTTGCTTTCCATATCTAAACATTTTCATTCTGAAAAGATAGGATATACGGAATCTCATCATTTTTTTTATGAAAGCGTAAATAAAAAGTTACTTTCTTGGATAAAATACGAAAGATTCCACACATTTCACACCATTATCCTAACATCATTCGCTATATTTCATCAATATTCTAGCATAAAAAATAATTTAGAATTTTTTATTCTTATTCTTATTAAATTGAACTTTTGAGATTTATCCCTTTATCACTGCTTATTCTTTAACTTTTAGTAATTGTGATAATGCCTTATAACAAGGCTTATAATAAATATTTTTTAATAATAACTTTAGTTTATAAAAGGTGGGAGCGTCTGAATGAATGTCGATATTTCCGTAGATCGAACGTGGCAAAATAATTTTTTAAAAAGAATTGATGAAGATGGCCCTTGGACAAATTGGGATTTATATCAATTAGCTTATAAAACTGAAAAATCATTACTCGTCCCTACTTTTGATGGATTACAAGCACCAAAACACTTATCACATTTCACGCCACTTCCGCATCAATTAGAAGTTGCTCAAAATGTTATTGAACAAATGAATGGTAAAGCGATTTTGGCAGATGAAGTTGGACTTGGAAAAACAATCGAAGCTGGACTTATTTTAAAAGAATATATGGTGCGGGGACTTGTAAAAAAGGTACTCATTCTAGTTCCAGCTTCTCTCGTATCTCAGTGGGCATATGAACTAAACACAAAATTTTTTATTCCTGCGGTCGCTCAAAAGAAAAGTTATTCTTGGGAACAAGCTGATGTCATCGTCTCATCAATTGATACTGCGAAACGGTCGCCGCATCGCGATATCGTTTTAAACTTAGAATATGACCTTATTATTATTGATGAAGCACATAAACTAAAAAATAATAAAACAAAAAACTATGAATTTGCACAACGATTAAAAAAGAAGTTTTGTTTATTACTAACCGCTACTCCTGTTCAAAATAAAATCGATGAAATCTTCAACCTCGTTTCTTTATTAAAACCAGGTCATTTAGGCAACCAATCTAATTTTGAAGAATATTATGCTTCAAAAAATCGCTCGGCTGAATCTGATGAAGATTTAAAAGCTCTCATCAACAAAGTAATGGTCCGAAATCGACGTCATAATACTGGAATTGATTGGCCAAAAAGGCATGTACGTACAATTTTTGTTGAGTTTAATGAAGAAGAACAAGCGCTATATAACGCGATTGAAAATTGGCGAGGACAAGATGCCTTTACGTCTGCTTTCTCATCTTTAACTTTAAAACGGGAAGCATGTAGTAGTCGCGAAGCTGTTTACTATTCATTAAAAAAGCATGTAGAAAAAAGACAGAAAGAAAATGAACACTACATAAAGGAACCACATATTGATGTGTTAATGGACAAAATTAATCATATTCCTTTCAACTCAAAAGCAAATAAAGCTCTAGAGCTTATAAAGGAAATTGATGATAAAGTCATCATTTTCACTGAATATAGAGCGTCACAAATGTATTTACAATGGTTCTTACAACAACATGGAATTTCCTCTGTTCCATTTCGTGGTGGATTTAAACGCGGAAAGAAAGACTGGATGAAGGAACTTTTCCAAAATCATGCTCAAGTGTTAATCGCGACCGAAGCCGGCGGTGAAGGAATTAACTTACAGTTTTGTAGCCATATGATCAATTATGACTTACCGTGGAATCCAATGAGACTCGAACAAAGAATTGGACGTATTCATCGTCTTGGCCAAAAAAATGATGTTCATATTTATAACTTAGCAACAAAGCATACTGTTGAAGAACATATTTTAAAACTACTGTATGAAAAAATTAATTTATTTGAACGAGTAATCGGTGAACTCGATGAAATTTTAACGAGAATCAACATGAAAAATATCGATGCTCATATTCAAGAAATTTTCGCACAGTCAAAAAGCGAAGGAGAAATTCGAATCAAAATGGAAAACTTGACATCTATTATCGACTTTGCGAAGCGCAATGAAGCTGAGGTGCAGGACTATGCAGCAAAATGAAATTCATAATTACTTATATAACTTTTTTGAGGCGAATAACTGCGAAATTTTAGAACATTCCCCTCACCTATTAGACGTGCAGTTAACAATTGAAATGGATAAGCTATTAATGAACCGTCCTTTCTATTGGCACTATCTTGAAAAAACAGGAGGCGTTCCGAATCCTATGCGCCTTACTCTTATTACAAATCCGGAAAACGAAGAAAACGATGGTGAACTTATTCATTATGGTTCACCACGTTTGCATCAAATCTTTGAAACGACAAAAGAACTAGGCTCATACATACGGTTATACGAGGACGTGAAACATAACGGGGCAACACATACCCCACTCCACCCTTGGCTTGGTGTAAATATAAAAGTATCTTATCAATGCGACCGAAAAAAAGACATCCTTCATTCCATCGGTATTCACCTTATTTCTGGAACAATGATCGCAAACTTCCATGACACTTTAACAGAGATAAGAGTCACCCCGAAAATACCTGATTTTTGTTTTACGCTTTCCCCTATCATTAAGCCACAAAGTGGTTTACAACGTATAGAGGACGCTTTAAAACATATAATCGCAGAAGATGACCATACGTGGGCAAAAGAAGCAAGAGTGCGTTGGAATCACGATTTAGACCTTTTAAATCGATTTTACGAAGATAGCGATGAACTTCCAGAAAGCTATGAAATTGAAAAGCAAGCATTACAAGAACAATACGAACCACGCATTACAATGCAAATTATAAACGGCGGCCTCTTTTATATTACCGCAAATCATTTTCTATCTTAAAAAAAGCTCCTTCAACTGTAGAAGGAGCTTTTTTTAGATGTTTTTCCATCCTATTCTCTATCGTCATTACGCTCTCGTTGTTTTTTCTCTGTCATACGTTTTTGATATGCACGATCCTTTGCACTCACATGATTAGCATCAGTCGGCAGATTTTCTTTTGAACGTCCAATTCCATTGCTCATCTTTTCCACTCCTTTTTAAGTCTTTCAAAATACCCCCTTATTTTCAGCTAGAGGTACAATCCTTATACAAAAAAAATAAGAGCAGCCATTGGCTACTCTTACTCACTCACATATTTTTGAAACATATCATGGATGCCTTTATTTACGAGGTTCGAGATCTGCTCGTCAGATTTATTCGGATAACGATCACGCAATCTGATAGATGCCTTCACCATTAAATTTTCTAATACAGAACGGCCACCTTCTCCATAAATAATTTCAGCGTACTTAACAAGCCTACCATCCTCTAGTGTTGCTGGATTATGATTGAAGAAAAATTTACTCATTGTCTCCACCTCTCTCTTTGGTAACGTTTACATTTATATAGATTATTTATGTTATTTATTTCACAATATTGTATGCATGTATATTTAATTAGTTTCATTATAAAGCAACATATCAATAGTAAATATGTGATTTTCCGTCCATTTTGTGAACAAAACAAAAATGAAAGCGTTTCCTTTATTATATACTAAAAAAACTTACTACGCTAGGGACAATTTTTTTAATCTACTAATCATCTACTTTTCTTTTTTTTATTAAAGATTATACAATTTTCAGAAATTATATTATAAAATATATGTATGACTTAAGGAGGATTTATATGAATCAAAATAAAAAAGCTATATTAGATCTTGTCTTTTATCTCGTATTCCCATTCCTCATTTGGAAATTTGCAAAACCTTATATCGATCCTTATTACGCGATGTTAATTTCCTCTGTTCCGGGGATTATTTATACACTGTATACCTTTAAAAAAGAAAAACAGTTTAACGTGACAGGGTTCTTTATTTTAATTACACTCATTTCTAATACGACGGTAGATTTATTATCTGGATCAGCCGAACGAATGCTATGGAATGATGCATATTATCATATCGTACTTGGCTGCATCGTTATATGTACAATCTTTATAAAAAAACCACTGATGTTATATTTCGCTGCAGACATTGCTGCATTGCAAGGTCATGACCGCGATAAAAGTCGTGAGCTTTACCGAGATAGCCGTATATATCCAGCACTGCAATATTTAACACTATTTTTCGGTCTTCAATTTATATTAAAGAGTTTCTTGAAAATCTATTTCATCTCTGTTTTCGGTGTAGATGGATATGGTGAAATGAGAGCTATTATGACCGCTGTTGGGTGGGGCATTTCTATTTGTATTGGAATTGGATTTGTATGGGTAAACAATAAAATACATGCAGTTACTGAAGAAAAAGAATCTGTGCAATAAAGTGAAACTTTAATCAGTGGGGGTTTTGTTCATCCCTTACTGCCCGTTAATGCGGGATAAACAAAAAATCCCCTAGCATCTTGTTATACTAGGGGATTTTTATTGGCTATACGCCTCACAAGTGAACGAAGAATGATTAACTTGATTTTTTTCTCTTATTTTTTACATTTCGATAAAACAAAGCAGCGCTCAATGGCATAACACCAAACCATTTGTTTAAGAATGGCTCTTTCTCCGCACGACGTTGTTCTTTCTTTTGTTTTCGATCCTCTTTTGGAGCATCCATATACGACACAAATTGCTGTGTCACAAAGCGTACATAATCATTAGTAGACATATTATCATCACCTCTACTTGATTAGTATGTCCACTTTTTTATTCATTAATCTTTTCCTTTAATTCATTCATGATTTGCTTTACCGACTTACTAGTCGTATCAATATGAATATGTGCCTCTTCATAATAAGCTCGGCGCGATTCGAATTTCGTTATAAATGCATCTATATCTTTCTTCTGAAATAGTGGACGTGTCGTATCTTCGCGAAGCCTTTCTGCAATTACATGTGGATCACAATATAAATACACGACAGTTCCATTTTCCTTCATCCACTTTCGATTTCCCTCTCGTTCAATAATCCCTCCACCAGTTGTAATAATTACATTCTGAACCGGTAGTGACCGTAACATTTCACTTTCATATTCCCGAAAAACCATTTCGCCTTCTTCTGCAAAAATATGCCGAATCGCTTTCTCTTTCTGCTCTTCGATTTTTTGATCTGTATCTACAACTTCCATATAAAGTTCTTTACTTAACGCTTTTCCAATTGTTGTTTTCCCGGCTCCCATATAGCCAGTTATGTATATAGATTTCATTTTCGTTCCTCTCAATCCTCCGTTATTATTTGTTATTATAACGAAAGTTGTTGCTTTATTTAATAAAAAAACGTTTTTTTCTTCTTATGCTATGAAGAACAAAACGTAACATACTCGCTATTATCGTGCAGTCAAATAAGCTAGCTAGCTTATTTTTACTTATAAGTACCTCTTCTCACCCACTGCGTTGCAATCCATTTCTCGCCCTTCGTAACAGGTGCCCCTCCATGTAACGTAAGCTCATTTAGTGATTGATCTTGATAAAAATACTCAAAGTATACTGCCATTCCCTTTCTAGGGTGTACAGAAAGATTTAATTTCGGAAAGAATGTTTCTCCGCCTTCTTCTACATCATTTAAGTACATTATAAGCGTACTGATACGATTATTAGCAGCTGATCTACTATGTTCCGCAAAATAATCATAGTGCGCTTTATATTGTTGATCCACTTCATAATTTAAAATGTGCAATCCTTCTCCATGCGCCACAGGAACATTCATGATAGATGAAATTCGTTTTTCAATCGTCGAAGTAAGTTCATTGTCTTCCAAAAATGCACCGCTACTTGTTCGAATATCATTTACATCACGGGATGAACCAACTTTAGAACGTTCCATCTTACTTTTAGATAATTCGATTAATTCATCACACTCTTCATCACTTAGTACATTTCCTAATACGACAATAAGAGGTTCTTCGAATTTTGAAATAATTTGTATTTCCCTATCCTCTGTCATAATCGTATTTCCTTTATGATCAAAAATAGTTTGTTCCTTATTTTCACCTATTTGATTGTTATTTGTCATTTCCTTATCTCCCTAGAAAAAATGATTGGATAGCATGAATATATCATATTCTTTCTACCTTTCTCTTTTTTGAGAAAATTTAAACTTTTGACTGTGATTTTATCCCTTCCCTCAAAGAAATTAACTCACTCCACAATAGGAATTAGTGGTTCTCTCCCGCGTATTTTACACACTATCCTTCTACCCAATCAAATATTTTATTATCTCTTTTCCTATAGCGAAAGCTCACTGTATAGAAAACTCTCTGCTTTGTAACACATTGCAACGAAATGATAATAACATCATTTTCAAAGATGTACTTTCCACTCGCTTCTCCTCTTTCATACTGAAACAAAAAAATATCCTCTTTTTCTTTTTGCTGTAAGTCTCTTTTTATATCTGAAATAGCTCGATCAATAAGTTCCTCCATGAAAAAATTTTGTTCTATTTCAGCATAAAACTTTTTATCCAAAAGTAATATATTCGTTTCGCACATCAAAAAAGAAATTAATAAAATAAGAAAAATAATTGTTCCTGGCATTGCAAATCCATCTTGGTTTCTCATGTTTCTATCTCAATTTCACTGTAGCGTACAACCACGCCTTCATATATTTCACCACCTATATCTTTCACACGTATATATAGCAACTGAGGTGTTAATCTATATGAAATCGCTTCAATCCTTTGTAATATAACTTCCCTTCCGCGCATATTTACTTTTCTTATTAAATTACTATTCACTTTTTCATACGTCACCTCATCCTCATTACGAAGTTGGAAACGCAAAATATTCCCATCATTTTCTCGTTCTATCTTCCTCCCACTCATTACTTCACGAAACTCTAATTGCATTTGTCCTAAAAACACATCCCACTCCCAGTCATTTAATCCTTTTGAATGTGTATTTTCTATCCCCATAATATGAAGACGCGGTAAAAGTAAAAAGAACATCGATAAAAGCAACAAACATGCGATCATTTCTATTAAGGTAAATCCCGCTTCCTTTTTATCTTTTCTCTGCATAAAGACATTGCTCCATCGCTTTTTCTCTCATATCTTTCCACACCGCACAAACTTCATCTCCTCTCCAATATGTGTAATATACAATCCCTTTTATGACTTGCTCTTTTTCTCGCTTTTCCTCATCCTCATACTTAAACAAGGCCGCTTCTTTTTTTAATAATAATAATGCTTTATAGCTCATGTTTATATTTTTTCTTTCCTGCATAATTAATAATGTTTGCGGGAGTAATAACGATACCGCCACCATTATTAAACTTAACGCTACAACCATTTCAACCATTACTGATCCTTTTTGACACTTCACGATACGTAAATCTCCCTCTTCCAAGCTGAAATACAATCTCATATTTATACCCTTGATAGGAAAGTAAAATCGTACCACCTCTATTAATATTTCCGCTCGGATTATATGTCATTGGATATCTTTATTGTATTCTCTCTTAACAATTAAAAAATCCGTCTCTGATTCCGAAATATAATACATCTTTTTCCCTTTAAACCAGCGTAACGTATATTTTTTTTGACGCTTAATTGCCAACTGCTGCATATACAAAATATCATTTGAAAACTGTTTCAAAAACTGCTCAACTCTTTGTTTTTCATGTAATGAAGTAACGTTAAAATGCGTAACAATACTCAGTACAGAAACAGCAAATAAAACAAGTAGCATCTCTAAAAGAGTAAAACCCTTTTGCTTCACGATTTCCCTGCTGATACCGTGCCATCATCAGAAATATGGATTGGTTTACCTTTCGGACATTCATCAACAGCAATATATTTTTTAGTTTTTAATTCCTCGATTGTAGGTATTTTATTATTTTCGAGTTGATATGCCTGTATTTGTGCTTCTACAGATTTCACGTAAGCTTCACACCCTTTTTCCTGCACCGAGGATCGCTGCTTAACTACATTTGGAATAATTAATAGTAATAATACAGTTATGACAACCATAACTAACAACATTTCTAAAAGAGTAAAACCTTCTTCATTCTGCATGTAAATGCCCCCTAAATAGAATTCATCATTTGAAACATCGGCATAATCATCGCTAAATACATCAGAATGACTATAACCCCAAGACATGTAAATAAAATAGGTTGAATCACAAATAACATACGTTTAATTTTTTATTCTACCTTTTCAATAATGAGCTCACTGTAATCACCAAGCTCATTTGCTAAATTACCGTTTGCTTGTCCATGCGTAATGATATAAGAAAGTTCTTTCTCGTAATTACCGCTTTTATCAATAATAGATTGTAACGGTTCTCCTGCAATTAATTGCCGCTCAATTCGGGCTGCCTCATACTGAAAGAACGGATTATACTTTTGCTTCATCATTATTGTTAATGCTTCGTGTACTGACAATCCACCGTGTAATAAACCACTTAATTGGGCGGAAAAATAATGCGAATGATTTAAAATAAGAAATGTTTTCATAAGGGGAATACGGATCATAATCTTTACCTTTTGAATAGGCGGAAGTTTTCGGAAATACAATATATATAAACTAAAGCCCGTTATAACGATAAGAAAAATACTATAAATGAAGTAGGGTAATAATTTAATTACAACTAAAATTTGCTCCGTAAGTGGTGGTGCCGTCGAATGTAAAGAACTGTACATCATTTCAAACTGAGGCAATAAAATGAGGTTAAAAACAGAAAGCATAATCATTAAAAAGAACGATAAAAACATAGGATATCTCATTACTTTCATCATATCTTTCCTATATTTATCCTTCTTGTAAAGAAGTACACTACCTTGTTGCAAAGCAAAAGAAATGTCACCATGTCGCTCTGCATAAAACAAATAACTTAACACCTCAGGGTGAAACATTAATTTGTGAAAAGAAGCGTGCAAACTTTGTCCGTTTTTCAATCCCTCGATCATACGCTGTAACTGTAATTTCTTCTCTAATGGTAGTTGCAACTGCAAAAATTCTAACGCCTGCAAAAGGGAGTAACCTTTCTCTAATAAATCACTTAATCTTTTCCATAATAATGCTTGATCACTTAAACTCCATTTTCTCCTAAACATATACATCTTCTTCTAAAAAGCCTAAAGCATACCCTTTTCGAACCGACGATTCCAACGTTTCATAGTGATACGTAACATGTTCTCCACTTGCTTCTTTAATCGCTTGTTTTAATTCATATCCATATAACAGTTCATAAATACTTGCCTGTCTCACTTGCCTCATTGATTTACATAAAGTTGAACACTTCCCTCTGCAAAATGGACATTTTAATTCGACGAGCCGCTGAGCAGCTACTGCTAATAATGATTGTTCAATTTCTTCCCTTGTAATACCATAATCCATAAATCGTAGTATCGCTCCTTTCGCATCATTTGTATGCAAGGTTGTCATTACTAAATGTCCCGTCAAACTGGCCCTTACAGCTACTTTTTCTGTTTCTTCATCACGAATTTCGCCAACTAAAATAATATCTGGATCATGACGCAAAATAGCCTTTAATCCCGTTTTATATGTGATACCAGCTTTTTCATTTATTTGAATTTGTAATAAACCGTCTTTTCTTTGCTCAACTGGATCTTCCAGTGTAATGATGCGACGTGTTTGCCATTTTCTAGCTACTTCTATTAACGCATACATTGTTGTTGTTTTTCCAGAACCAGTCGGCCCAGTAAATACGAGTAATCCATGAGAATGCTTTAAAAAAGAGAGTAATTTTTCCGCTGAACTTGGAAATAACGAAAGATGAGACAATGGCTGAACAGATGCTTGTAAATGGAGGCGAATAACGAGACTTTCTTGATATACTGTTGGAAGTGTTGAAAGGCGTAAATACACTTCTTGTCCATCAATTTGTAAGTCCAACGAACCATTTTGAGGTTTTCTCCTCTCTCCTATATCCATTGATGCTAAAAACTTAAAGTGCGAAACAAGCTTTTTGCCAAATTCCTTTTCAATACACCGTTTCGTAATTAAATCTTTTCCTATACGTAATTGAATTGCCACATCCTTCTGCCTGGGCACAATATGTAAGTCCGATGCTTGCACCCTACAAGCTTCTTTCATAATCGTATTCGCAAAAAGCTCGATACCATTCATCAAATTTCCCTCCTCACCATGTATATATCATGAAGAACTGGAAAAGAAAAATTAGGACTTTTGTATTTTCACTAGGATAAAAAGGGAAAATATGTTTGTGAAATTATGAACAATTTCCGAATTATTGTCTGAAATTACCTATATGGAAGTTTATCTGTATTATAATGTTAATATCTTGGATAAAGTGATAAAGGTGGAGATCCTAATGGAACAAGCTTTAAAAATTACAGGTGTGTTATCTGACCCTACTCGTTATTACATTTATAAATATATTTCTCAAAAGCATAGTTACGTAACTGTACAAGAAATCGCAGATGAGTTTGACATTCATCCAAACGTAGCTCGTTTACATTTATCTAAATTAGAAGATGTTAATATGCTCAAATCAGAAACAAAAAAAACTGGGAAAGGCGGAAGACCAAGCAGACTATACGTCTTGTCTCAAGATGTCATCCAGTTACAATTCCCATTTCGCGATTATCAATTATTAGCACAGATAGCATTTAATTCACTGCTAAGCCTAGGTAGCGCTGGTGAAAAAGCGCTATATGAAACAGGGAAACAATTCGGCAAAGAATTAATGCAACAACATATGCATCGCTTAAATGTAAGTGCAGAAGCATTGACGATAGAACAAAAAATGCAAATCGCAAAAGAAGCATTCTCAACAGCTGGTTTATCTCCTGCTTTTGAAATAAGTACGGATGGTACAAAAATTTTCTATGATGTACACAATTGTCCATTTAAAGAAGTTGCTGCGCATCATCCGACTGAAATTTGTAATATGCACGGAGATATGATGAAGGGGATATTTGAAATCCTATTCCCGGACGTGGAATTAACACGGAACGATAGTCTACTAGATGGATGCAAATCTTGTAACTATAAGGTTCAAATTTAGTTTTTCAACTAAGAAGAAGTCAATATTATAATTGGCTTCTTTCTTTTATATGAATGAATATTTACAATAGTTAGAAAAATAAACTATAATGAAAAGAGGTTTTACTTTTTTTAGAAAAGGAGGGAGATGGCATGGAGCGCATGTTTCGCGTTCTCGGCTTTTGGACTGGAATTTTCTCGGTTATGTTTTACGTAGGGGATATGCATTCGACCGCACTACTATTTTTAGGACAAACAGGATTCTTCGTACTTTTAAGTTATTTAAAATTAACAGAGCGTATGTATATATACGTATTCGGGGCATATTTAACCGTTTTCTTCATCGGATTTACATGGTACACAACATTTTTACTTGTCCCTGGAGCTGGGCATTAAGAGATGGCAAATTGCCATCTTTTTTTAATTCCGTAATTCCCTAGTTGACTTATAGGTTTTATTACCTTATATTCTATATAACAGATTGGAATTAGGGGGAATCAACATGAATACACTGCTTGTCGGAATTAACGTTGCAGTCATGCTCATTTTAGTTGGCGTATTGTATTATATGCAACGTAAGCATGTATCTTTTAATAAACGTGTATTTACTGCTTTAGGAGTCGGAATTATCTTCGGTCTTATATTACAATTTATTTATGAGCCTACTTCTAAAGTAATTATCGACTCAAATAACTGGTTTGGTTTAATTGGTAACGGTTATGTAAAATTGCTTCAAATGATTGTTATGCCACTTATTTTAGTATCTATTATTTCAGCATTTACAAAATTACAATTAACGAAAAACCTTGGTAAAATCAGTGGTCTTATTATCGGAATTTTAATTCTTACTACAGGAATTGCCGCAGCTGTCGGTATAGCTGCAAGCGCAGGATTTGATGTATCAGCAACAGGTTTACAACAAGGTGATGCAGAATCTGCTCGTCTGAAATTAGTAGAAGAAAGATTTACTTCTATTGAAAAGACAACAATTCCAGACAAATTATTAGAATTGTTACCTACAAATCCGTTTCTTGATTTAACAGGTGCTCGTCCAACATCAACAATTTCTGTCGTAATATTTGCAGCCTTTATCGGTATTGCCTTTATCGGTGTAAAACGAAAATATCCAGAACAAGCAGAGCTATTTAAGAAGATGCTTGATGCTGTATATGCAATCGTAATGCGTATGGTAACGTTAATTTTACGCCTTACTCCATACGGCGTATTAGCTCTTATGGCAAAAACAGTTGCTGGTAGCGATATAAATGCTATTTTAAAGCTTGGTAACTTCGTGTTAGCGTCTTACGTAGCACTTATCGTAATGTTCGTTATTCACTTATTATTAATTGCTCTATCTGGTTTAAATCCAATTCAATATTTGAAAAAGGTGTTCCCTGTATTAACATTTGCATTCACATCTCGCTCTAGTGCTGGTGCAATGCCATTAAATATTGAAGCACAAAAAGAAAAGCTTGGTATTTCTGAAGGAATTGCAAACTTCGCAGCTTCATTCGGGGTATCTATCGGTCAAAACGGTTGCGCAGGTATTTACCCAGCAATGCTTGCTATGATGGTCGCTCCAACTGTAGGAATTGATCCATTACAACCACAATTTATTTTAACTTTAATCGCTGTCGTTGCTATTAGCTCATTCGGTGTTGCCGGCGTTGGTGGCGGTGCAACATTCGCAGCATTAATCGTATTATCTACAATGAACTTACCAATCGGTATTGTCGCTCTAGTTATCTCAGTTGAGCCATTAATCGATATGGGGCGTACAGCTCTTAACGTAAGTGGTTCTATGACAGCAGGTCTTATTTCTAGTAAATGGCTTGGAGAATTAGATCACGATACGTACAATCAAGACGAGGTAAAAACTGGTGAGATTGCTTCATAATAAAAAAGGACGCTAACAATTTATACTGTTAGCGTCTTTTTTATTATGTTCCATCTCTATACATCTTATCTTGAAAATTATCACTCCAAGTATTCTTCTAGTTGCTCTTTTAACTCTTCCTCAATCTCATAATAAGATTCATCAACAAGTTCCCCTATTTTCTTACTCCCCAAAATCCTCGATTGAATTGGCATTCCTAAAAAAATATTTTCGCATTTCCAAATTGGAATATTATAAAATCCAATCATCTCTTTTTCTTCATCTAATATAGCTATGGCAACTGATGAATAATAACCCACCTCAAAAGGATGCTCTTTATCTTTAACAAGTTCCATAGATAGTTCCATGTTTTTCTCTATGTATAAATATGAATACTCTTTAAAAAGTTCAAGTGATATTCGCTCTATTTCATTCTCCATACATTGAATCTTCTCTTTCAACTCCAATGTAAGCTCCTGTGCTTTATATTTCATTTCCGCCTCCTTAAACGTAGAAAAAGAGAATACAATAACATATTCTCTTTTTCTCAAATATATTTCATTATCTCACAGCCCGTCCCTTTCACAAATAACCATTTTGCTCGCACCATGTATGAAATTGTCCTACGTCTACTCCAACTAACACGATATCCTTTAGCTCTACATCAATACTTTGTTCTCCAATTACAATAGCAAAGTGGGATTCTAATTGTTTTTCGCTTTTCTTTACAGTTCCAATTCGGTTCCGATACGGTCCGTCTTTTATATATGCTTTTTGTCCTACAATATCAAAGTTCAAGATTCTCACCTCTTTTACTGCGCTCAAATTGGAAATACAATCTCCACCTCGAAAAATTTCCTTTCATTGCACTATTTCTCTATATATATGACGAAACAATAAAAGAGTCCTTCCTTCTTTACAATTATTTTTTCTTTGTTTCATTTTTATGATTGAAACGTAAAGTTTATAATAAAATACACTTGGAAGCGCTTTCTGTGTAATTTTTTATGTTATAATATAAAAGTAGAACTTCGTAAAGAGGGTTAAAAAATGAATACAAACATGATTAAAAAAGTAATTGAAGCATTAAAAGTATATGGCTTTCAGGATGTATCATTCTGTGAAGAAACGAAGCAATTCTTATTTCATAACGAAACCGATATTATGAGCGGCTATGCAAAAATAACATATAGTAGTCAATTCGAAAAATTTAACGTGCAAATTCATCCAATTGAAACACATCACCAAGCAGAGTTACAAGAGGTTGAAAGACATATACAAGCTTGCATACGAAAAGTAGAGTATTTAAATGCACTTCTTACTGGACAAACAAAGCTAGATGATAAAATTATTATTATGTAAAAAAAAGAACGTGATATCCTCACGTTCTTTTTTCATTATACGTTCATCTTTTCCTTCAGTTGTAATCCTGTAATGGATTCTAATACATCCATCGCTTCTCCAAACGTCATATCAAAAATCGTCTTATCCTCTATGTATGGAAACTGTCTGAAACGCTTTTCTAACATCTTCACAGCATCTGATGTAAAGTTTGCACTATCAACACCAAATTCTGTTTCAAGAAGTACGATCCAATCTAACACATGAAAACCTAATCCATTTACGAATGAAATCAGCTTTTCTTCTGGCTGTGAAGCTAAGAATACGTATCGCTCCATCTCACTGAACAATTCTTCGCCTAAAACTTCTGCTAATTCATCATCATGTTCGCGTTCAATAATCTCTTCATATCCGTAATCATCAGTAAGCTCTTCCACTTCTTCACTATCTGCAAAAAGCAATTGGCTAAGAAGCGCACCTTTCTTAAATTCACTGTTTTGTACAACTTCTAAAAAACTTGTTTCCCATCCATTTTCTAATTTCATATGTATAACTCCTTTATATACTTTACTTATCATCACTGTACCCAAAAGATCACTTTTATAACCTTTAGGTAATTACTATTATTCCATATACTTCATAACATAAGATGCAAACTCGGCTGCATCTCCTTCAAAAATATTTATCTCCGGTAAATGATAAAACGTTGTTTGCAGCGGGTTTCCTTCATGATATACATATATCTTTTTCTCTAACGCAATCGCCATTCCAAACTCTGTATGACTTCCATTTCCGCCATCTAATATAAGTAAAAAGACATCTGCTTCTCGAATCGCTTTTTGTTCTTCTTCACCAATTTTTTGCAATTGTTCTCTATTAGTTGCTCTTTCATTTTTCGTCCAATCATATGTATGATGCCATCCTTCTTCTTTCAACTGGCTTGATACGAAACGTACAAGATGCTTATTTTGAAATCCCGAGGCAATATAAAATTTCATTTATGTCCACCCTTTAAATACGTATGGGGAAACTCCTTTTTAGCGTTAATGGTTGTAGAAATAATTAAGGAAGACCGCAAAAAAAATCCCCATCTTTAGAACTTATTTGCGTTTAAATGATGGGGTGCTTCATGGTCTTCTTTTATTTTTTGTTTTTTATAACTTTCATCAGCTAACATTTCTAATTCAGCTGTTATCTCTGATTTTTCAAGCTCTCGTTCTTGTGAAAATTTCCGTGAAATATAAACAATAACACTACCAACGTACAACACAAAGCATATAATAAGTGCAGTATTTTCATAGAGACTTAGCTCCAACACAGTCACTCCTAATCCATTCGTATTTTCACGCTTAATCAATTGGAATTTCCCTACTAACCATTTGTTATTGTAACATAAATATATCAATTCTTGGAATCTTTCATCCTATTAAAAAAGGCATGATTATATAATCATGCCTCTGAAATATGTTGAATGATAGTTTTAATTGCTTCTTTTCCATTATATTTTTTTAATGCTGTTTTATACGTCTCATTATTATGAGATAGCTCCTCTATATGCTTTATAAGCGCGTTCACCGTTACATCCTCTTCATATAATACCGATGCATACCCTTGTCTTTTAAAGGATTCCGCATTTAAAATTTGGTCTCCACGGCTTGCAAATTTCGATAACGGAATTAAAACCATTGGCTTTTGCAATGTTAAAAACTCAAAAATTGCATTGGAACCCGCACGCGAAATAACAAAATCTGTTGCCGCTAATATGTCTGGCAACTCCCCATGTACATATTCAAACTGTCTATATCCTTCTTTATTTTGTAAACTTTCATCGAGATTACCTTTTCCGCAGAGATGAACAATTTGATACTTTTTAAGAAGTTCTGACAACGCCTCTCGAACTGTTTCATTAATTTTCTTCGCGCCTAAACTTCCTCCCATGATCGTAATAACCGGCTTTTTACGTGAAAACCCTAGAAACTCTAAACCTCTTTCACGATTTCCGCTTACTACGTCTTCACGTACAGGCGATCCTGTATATACTACTTTCTCTTTTGGTAAGTGCTTCGCAGCTTCTTCAAATGTAACAAATATTTTCGAGGCAAAACGGAGCGCAATTTTATTTGCTAGTCCAGGTGTCATATCAGATTCATGTAGTAAAACTGGCACCCTATTTAACCATCCCCCAATTACGACTGGTACAGATACGAAACCACCTTTTGAAAAAATAACATCCGGTTTTAGTTTACGAATTGTTACATACGCATCCATAACACCCTTCATTACGAGAAAAGGATCTTTTATATTTTTCAAATCAAAATAACGACGTAGCTTCCCGCTTGCAATACTATAGTAAGGTATTCCTTCTTTTTCTATAATCGTTTTCTCAATCCCTTGATGAGAACCAATATAAGAGATATCCCAGTTCTGCTTTTGTAAATGTGGAATAATGGCTAAATTAGGTGTTACATGCCCTGCCGAACCGCCACCTGTAAAGACTATTTTTTTCATACGTCTCCCCCTTCTACACTATAGTACACTAAAATACCTTGCCTCAGGGTGAGAAAATACCATAGCCGTTACAGACGCTTCTGGCTCCATCATAAATCCTTCTGTTAATGAAATACCTATTTCTTCTGGATGAATTAAGCGAAACAATTTTTCCTGGTCAGCAAGTTCTGGACATGCTGGATAACCAAATGACACGCGAATGCCTCTATATTTTGTACGGAAACGTTCTTCCATCGTCAGTTCAGGTGAGTCTGGAATGCCCCAACGATCACGAATGAGCATATGTGTTTTTTCAGCAAGTCCTTCTGCTAATTCAAGCGCTAACGATTGAATGGCATGACTGCGTAAATAATCACCCTTCGCCTTCCACTCTTCAGTGATGTCCCGAACTCCTTCCCCAACAGTAACAGATAAGAAAGCAACATAATCCATTTCATCTCCAATCGGCCGTAAATAATCACCTAAAGTACGGTATGGGGCCTTTCCTTGTCTAGGGAATGTGAAACGCTCTATAATACGCGTATGATCTTCTGGATCATATATTACAATATTTTGTCCGTCGCTTTGCGCTGAGAAAAATTGATACACTGCTTTCGGGCGTAACCAAGATTGTCCTTCTTGTAATAATTCATCGATTAAATCATTTAATTCGTGCGCTCTTCTATCTCCTTCTTTCAGGAGTTTTTTTACATTTCCTTTTAATCCAAGATGATGTCCAAGTAGCATTTGTCTATTTAAAAACGGCGCGAGATGTGCAACTGGAATATCGCGTAATACAATTCGTTTTGTTGAATCAGGTATCATAACCTCCGCCTTCGGTAATGGCTCAATTACTGCTGGAATTTCCACTTGTTTCTCTTCTTTTTTAACGATATGAAGATGACGTTCTTTTTTATCCTGTTTCATCTTCTCACGTTCTTCTTCTTTTTGAAGCTTATTAATAATATCAAGCCCCGTCATCGCATCACTCGCATAGCATACGAGCCCTTTATATGATGGAGAAATACGATTATCTGTAAATTTTCTCGTTAGCGCTGCACCACCGACAACGATTGGAATATCAATATTTGCCGCTTTTAAATCTTCAGCTGTTGTTACCATTTGTTGGGCTGATTTTACTAACAAACCAGAAAGACCAATAATATCAGGCTTCTTCTCTTGTACTTCTTGAACAATTCGATCCGAACGAACATTAATCCCTAAATTAATAATTTCATATCCGTTATTTGATAAAATAATTTCAACGAGATTTTTCCCAATATCATGTACGTCACCTTTTACAGTCGCTAATAATACTTTCCCTTTTTTCGCGCTATCACTAGACTCCATATGTGGCTCTAAATAACTTACGGCAGCTTTCATACTTTCAGCACTTTGCAATACTTCAGCAACGATAAGTTCATTACCATTAAATAATCGCCCCACCTCGTCCATTCCTGTCATAAGTGGACCATTAATAATATCAAGAGGTTTTCGCCCTTCTGTAAGCGCGAGACTTAAATCTTCATGTAATCCTTGCTTCGTACCTTCTACAATATAATTTGCTAATCGTTCATCAAGCGTTAGTGTTTCTTGTATAACGACATCTTTCTTTTTAGCAACACGATAAAAGTTTGTAAATTCTTCTAATGTCTCTTTCGTCGTTTCAAATAATAATGCATCTGCAAGACGTTTTTCTTCCTCTGGAATTGACGCATAGCGCTCCAATTTTTCCGTATTGACAATCGCATAGTCTAATCCCGCTTTCGTTGCATGATATAGAAAGACCGAATTTAATACTTCACGGCCCGCCGGCGGTAAACCAAATGATATATTACTGACCCCTAAAATTGTTAAACATTCTGGTAACGCTTCTTTAATAAGACGAATTCCTTCTATAGTCGCTGCCGCTGAGCCTATATATTCTTCATCACCTGTCCCTACAGGAAACACAAGCGCATCAAAAATAATATCAGATGGACGTATACCATACTTCGTCGTTAGTAACTCATAGCTTCTTTTAGCAATTTCTATCTTTCTTTCTGCACTAACTGCCATACCATCTTCATCAATTGTCCCTACAACTATAGCAGCACCGTATTTCCGAAGAAGAGGTGTCACTTTTTCAAACCGTTCTTCTCCATCTTCTAAATTAATAGAATTGATAACACCTTTTCCTTGAATATAAGTTAGAGCTCTTGCCATAACATTTTCATCTGTTGAATCAATCATAATCGGTACTTTTAATACTTTCGTAACTTCTGCCAAGAATCTTTCCATATCTTCTATTTCATCACGGTCAGGGTCTGCCATACAAATATCAATAATATGAGCATTCTTCTTCACTTGCGCTCTTGCCACTTCAGCTGCCTCTTCAAATTTCCCTTCTGCTACTAATCTTTTAAACTTGCGTGATCCAATTACGTTCGTCCTTTCTCCAACAAATAACGGTCTCATAGAATCATCATATTGCAACGCCTCTAATCCACTAACTCCATGCCCTTCTCGTTCATGTTGTTCACGTGGCTTAAGAGATGCTAACGCGGATTTCATTGCACTTATATGTTCTGGTGTTGTACCACAACAACCACCAATAATATTAACCCAACCTTCTTCGGCAAATCGCTTTACTTTTTCCGCGAGAGAAGATGGAGATTCATGATAGTGTCCATCTTCATCAGGAAGACCTGCATTTGGATAACAAGAAATATAACACTCCGATAAATCAGATAAGGAACGAATATGTTCCCTCATAAATTCCGGACCAGTCGCACAGTTTAATCCAACCGATAATGGCTTCATATGCTCTATCGATAAATAAAAGGCTTCTATCGTTTGCCCCGCTAAAGTCGTTCCCATCGGTTCAATCGTTCCAGAAATCATAATAGGAACCGTTTTATTTAGTTCATCAAAAGCTGCTTGAATTCCAATATACGCAGCTTTCACATTACGCATATCTTGACTCGTCTCCACAAGTAGTACATCAATTTCGCCCTTCAATAACCCTCTCGCCTGCCTTGTATAGGCTTCAATCAGTTCCTCAAATGTAACTCCTCCTGTAACACTAATCGCTTTCGTTGTCGGCCCCATCGCACCTGCAACATATACTTCCTTCCCGCTTTCTTTAACAGCTTGCTTCGCCAATAGTGCTGCCTTTTCATTTAGTTCTTCATCTAAATGAGACAACTCATAATCACTTAATACGATATTCGTCGCACCAAATGTATTTGTTTCAATGATGTCAGCTCCAGCTTCAATATAAGCTTTATGAATCTTTAAAATAACATCTGGCCTTGTTTCTACTAAATATTCATTACACCCTTCGTACTCTTCTCCTCCGAAATCTTCCACAGTTAAGTCCTCTTGCTGTATCATCGTCCCCATTGCACCATCTAATATTAGAATGCTATTTTGTAATCTTTCTTCTATACACTTCATCAATTAATACCCTCTTTCACTTCTTGCTTTGCTCTTACATATTTCACGAGATGTTCTGTAATTTCATATTTTAAAAATGGTGTAATAAGATAAACACCGTTAAAGTATTTCATCGCCGTATCGATTAACTCTTGTGAAATACGAATCCCTTCCTCAATAGCCGCCTCTTTCGTTTCATGTCCATCCATTCTTTGTCTTATCTCTTCTGGAAGAGTAATACCAGGCACTTCAAAATGAAGAAAATCTGCATTCCGCTTACTTACTAACGGCATAATCCCAATAAAGATAGGTTGTTCCAAATGCTTTGTCGCTTCATACACTTCCTCAACTAACGCTATATCGTAAATTGGCTGAGTTAAGAAATATTCCGCTCCAGCATCTATTTTCCGTTCCATTCGCTTAACCGCTGCTTTTAAATGTCTTACATGCGGATTAAACGCACCGCCGACAGAAAATCTTGTTGCCGGACCAATTGATTTCCCTAAAATGGAACGCCCATCGTTCATTTCTTTAATCATTTTTATGAGCTCAATAGAAGACAAATCATATACAGAAGTTGCACCTGGGAAATCGCCAACACGCGCTGGATCACCAGTTAAAGCTAGCACTTCCTCCATCCCTAACGCCGATAAACCTAATAAATGAGATTGTAGTCCAATGACGTTATGATCTCTACACGTTAAATGAGTCAATACCGGAATATCATGCTTTGTTAATAACGCACCCATTGCCATATTCGAAACGCGAGGCGATGCTAATGAATTATCTGCTAGAGTAATAGCATCTGCCCCAGCTCTTTTCAGTGCTCTTGCCCCTTCAAAAAAACGCTGCGTGTCTAATGTTTTCGGTGGGTCTAGTTCCACTACAACTGTCGTTTGTTTCTTTGCTTTCTCTGCTAGAGTGACGTGAGATTTCGAACGTTTCTCGTGTGTATGAACTACTTTTGGTCTTTGAATCGTGTCCTTTTCTATTACAGGTATAGCATTTGCAATAGCGCGCTTCATACTTTCAATATGTTCTGGAGTAGTACCACAACAACCACCCAATAACCGAATACCTTGCTCAATAAATTTCGGTGTCATCGCTTCGAAATAAGCCGGACTTCCCTCATATACGTAACGTCCCTCCACATAATTCGGGAGACCTGCATTTGGATATGCTGACAAGTAGCCATTTTGAGGAATCGATATCATTTTAAAAGCTTCCGTCATATGAAGTGGTCCTAGTTGGCAGTTCAATCCAACAACATTCGCACCGTAATCTAAGAGCTGTTTTAATATTTCATTTACATCATTTCCATTTTGAGTCGTACCTGCCTCATGTAACGCTAATTGGGCTACAATTGGAATATTCGTTTGTTTTCGTAACACCTTAACAGCATGAAGTAATTCAAATTCATCATAGAAAGTCTCTAATAGCAATCCATCAACCTGTTCTTCTAGTAAAGCACCTGCCTGCTCAAGTAACATAAACTCCCTTTCCATATCAGTTGTTGTAACAGCTCCGATATGTTTCATACCACCAATTGTTCCTAAAATTGCATTTCTTTCTGTAACAGATGCTTTCGCAATCTTCACTGCTGCTTTATTAATTTGAACAACTTGATTCTCTAAGCCATACATACGTAATTTCGCTTCATTTGCTCCATACGTATTCGTCTGGATAACATCCGCTCCAGCAGCTACATATTGTTTATGAATCGATATAATTAAGTCTGGATCAGACAAATTCAATTCTTCAAAACTACTTTGTAAACCATGCGAATGTAATAACGTTCCAACCGCACCATCACCTATTACAATTCCTTTTGATAATAAATCTAGTAATTTCACGAATCTCCCTCATTTCTATCAATATAAAAACCCCCTCTTCACTTTGAAGAGGGGGACATAATTGTTCCGCCTCTTATTATGCAAAACATTCGTTTTGCAGGTATTAGCACCGTTTCAAACATTTCGTTTGCAGGTTGCCGGGTTTCACAGGGCCTTTCCCTCCACCGCTCTCAATAAGAGTTGTCTTTATTATTTTATTTATGTAGCTAAAAGGAAATACGTTCCCCTTTTAACAATGTTTGTTAATTTTTTATAAATTTAGCATGCACAAATATAAAAGTCAATGACACTTGCGGAAAAATAAAAATTATTTAAAATAAAGTTGCAATTCAATTAACTTTTGTTGTAAAGTTAAAAACATAATAAAAATTTCATACGAACATTCTTATCTAGAGAGGTAGAGGGACTGGCCCTATGACGCCTCAGCAACCATTAACAATTTGTTAATAAGGTGCTAATTCCAGCAAATTGTGAAAGATTTGACAGATGAGAAGAAGACTCTATTCAATCCGAAAGCCTTCTTCTTAGAAGGCTTTTTTTATTTTATATTCAACTACTCGTTCAATTTAAAAAGGAGGAATTTTTACATGTCAACTATCGAAACAAAACTAGCACAAATCGGAAATCGTAGCGAAACTACAACAGGAACTGTTAATCCACCCGTTTATTTCTCAACCGCTTATCGTCACGAAGGACTTGGTAGATCTACCGGATTTGACTATTCACGAACTGGAAATCCAACTCGTGGTCTTTTAGAACAGGCAATCGCAGATTTAGAATATGGCGAACAAGGTTATGCCTGTAGTTCAGGTATGGCAGCTGTTCTCCTCGTCCTTTCATTATTCCGTTCTGGAGATGAACTTATTGTATCCGAAGATTTATACGGGGGAACGTATCGCTTATTTTCCGAACACGAAAAAAAGTGGAATGTTCGATGTAGATACGTAAATACACAATCTATTAAACAAATTGAGCAAGCTATCACAACTGAAACGAAGGCTATTTTCATAGAAACTCCGACTAATCCATTAATGCAAGTTACTGATATTGCCGCTGTCGCAACTGTAGCGAAAAGACACGGACTACTTCTTATCGTAGACAATACATTCTACACTCCTTATATACAGCAACCATTAACAGAAGGTGCCGATATCGTACTTCATAGTGCAACGAAGTATTTAGGCGGGCATAACGATGTACTAAGCGGACTTGTCGTGGCAAAAGGAAAAGAACTTTGTGAAGAAATTGCTCATTATCATAATGCCTCCGGTGCTGTCTTAAGCCCATTTGACTCATGGCTATTAATTCGTGGTATGAAAACTTTAGCGCTTCGCATGAGACAACATGAAGAAAATGCGAAAACAATTGTTGCTTATTTAAATGATGAAGACGGTGTGACAGATGTATTTTATCCAGGAAGAGGCGGTATGATTTCGTTTCGTCTTCAAGATGAAACATGGATTAATCCATTCTTACAATCTTTATCCTTAATCACATTTGCTGAAAGTCTTGGTGGTGTAGAGAGTTTAATGACTTACCCAGCAACGCAAACGCATGCTGATATTCCTGAAGAAATCAGAACGGCAAACGGTGTATGTAATCGTCTTCTTCGATTCTCCGTCGGCATTGAAAATAGTAACGATTTAATTCAAGACTTAAAGCAAGCCATTAAACTTGTAAAAGAAGGTGTAAGCATATGAGTTATTCTATCGATACACTCTTACTACACAACCAGTATAAACATGATACTCAAACAGGAGCTGTTAACGTTCCCATTTATAACACATCAACATTTCACCAGTTTGACGTAGATGCTTTCGGGAAATACGACTATAGCCGATCGGGTAATCCAACTCGTGAAGCTCTTGAAGATATCATTGCTTTATTAGAGGGCGGAACAAAAGGATTCGCATTTGCATCAGGAATTGCAGCGATTTCCACTGCATTTCTCCTTCTTTCACAAGGTGATCACGTACTCATTTCAGAAGACGTATACGGAGGCACTTACCGAATTATAACTGAAGTACTCTCTCGTTACGGTGTTTCACATACATTTGTAGATATGACAAATATGGAAGAAGTAAAAGAAAACATTAAACCAAATACGAAGCTATTTTATGTAGAAACACCTTCTAATCCACTTTTAAAAGTGACAGATATTCGTGCTGTTTCTAAGCTTGCAAAATCTATTGGTGCTCTTACTTTTGTTGATAATACATTTTTGACACCACTATTCCAGAAGCCACTTGATCTTGGAGCCGATGTTGTTCTTCATAGTGCCACAAAATTTATTGCTGGCCATAGCGATGTTACTGCCGGATTAGCGGTCGTAAAAGATGCCGAACTCGCTCAAAAACTTGGATTTTTACAAAATGCATTCGGCGCTATTTTAGGGCCTCAAGATTGTTCTCTCGTACTTCGCGGTCTAAAAACATTGCATGTACGCCTTGAGCATTCAGCTGCAAATGCCAATAAAATTGCACATTATTTACAAGAGCACGCTAAAGTTAAAAACGTCTATTATCCAGGATTACAAACACATCTTGGATTTGATATACAACAATCTCAAGCTACATCAGCCGGAGCTGTCCTATCTTTTACTTTACAGTCAGAAGATGCACTCCGCCAATTTTTATCAAAAGTAAAATTACCTGTCTTTGCGGTTAGTTTAGGAGCTGTCGAATCGATTCTTTCCTACCCAGCTAAAATGTCACATGCAGCACTATCGCAAGAAGCTCGAGATGAAAGAGGTATTTCTAATTCATTACTTCGTTTATCTGTCGGCCTTGAAAATGTTGATGATTTAATATCTGATTTTGAAAATGCTCTTTCTTATGTAGAAGAACCTGTAAATGTATAGAGAGAAAAGAAGATATGAAATTAAGTTTTCATATCTTCTTTTTATGCTGTCTAACATATTCGTTTTAATCCTTTTCTGTCTGTATAGTTCATTAAAAAATAAAAGTGCATTATCTATTTCCAAGTAATGGATTAATTGATATATTAAGAAATAAAAGGGGCAAAAAATAATGGATACTTGTGCAGATGTTTTAATCGTTATCGATTTACAAAATGGAGTATGTTATAGCGGAGAGCATTTATTTGATTTACAAAATTTACTTACAAAAGTAAATAAAAGAATTTCTTCATATAGAAAATCAAATAAACCAATCATTTTTGTTCAACATTGCGATGATGATTTAGTACCCGAAAAAGAAATTTGGGCTATTCATACCGATCTAGATGTTCAAGAACAAGATTTTTTTGTAAGAAAAACACATGCCAATTCATTTTATAAAACAAACTTAAAAGAGATTTTAGATCAATTATCTGTACATCGTATTGAATTTTGTGGTGCCCAAACAGAGTACTGTATGGATGCTACAATTAAATTTGCCCACGGACTGAGAT
>Ga0209130_1000817_pt1 | contig 26264 bp, 26 predicted proteins | sample AraplaMF_Cvi_mLB_FD_184264 | JGI IMG/M metagenome (GOLD analysis project Ga0209130, IMG submission 184264) | Arabidopsis root microbial communities from the University of North Carolina, USA - plate scrape MF_Cvi_mLB (SPAdes) (version 2) | ecosystem: Host-associated > Plants > Roots > Endosphere...
CAGCTACTTTTGCAGCAAGTAAACTCACGATAACGGTAGCTGCCATACTTACTAAGGATAAAAGCAGCATTTTCCCGCCGGAAGTAAAAATATAATTAGATTGAAGTTTATTAGTATTGATACCGATCTTCTTATACTCATTCTCAATGTATGGAACAGCTGACTGTGTTACCATGCTACCTGGCATATTCTTGAACTTCTCATTTGCCTTGTCTTTCATTGCATTGATTTGATCTTGAGGAAGTTTCGCAATGATTGCAAAAGGATCAGTATTTGGCGGAAGCTTCACTGGTGTTTTGTTGTCGCCTGTCGCAGCAGGAGGGAAAGCAGATGAGCCGCCTTTTTCAATTCCTTGTGTAATTAACATTGGTTTCCCAAAGATATCGTTAAGTTCGTTAATTATTTTTTTATCTTCTGTATGTAGCTTATAAAGTGGCTCTTTATCAAGCTGCGGATAATCTTTTAAATCATTTTTCAGTTCACTTTGAGAGAGGTTGTTCTTATCTAAAAGCGCATAGTTGTCAGCTACTTTTTTCTTTTCATTTTCATTCATAAAGAGCGTAAGTTTATCCATTTCACTTTTACGAATAACCTCAGGTACTGCATTTTCTACACCTTTTTGTTGAATCCCTACATTGACAATGTTAGACATATAGTCTGGTAGTGATAGATCGCATACTGCCTGTACAGTTAAAAGACATACAACTGCAATGATGGAAGCAACAAATGGTTTTAAATGTTTGATGATCTTTAACATTTAGTTCATCTCTCCATTTTCTTTGTCTAATTTTTTTAGTTTTTACTCCGCTTCTCTCCTTTATTCTTCGTATTCTCAGTAATTCATTCTAGCAGCTCTTTACGTATTTTCGACTACAGATTAATTTTATGACTATATGAAGATATGATGCAACTTTTAGGGTGTAGATGTTGTTTTATAGGACTTAAATCCCAAAATAGATATCTAACTAATCTTTTCTGGCGGAAAACCAGAATTTTGTAAACTACCTGAATTGATTGATGAATATCGGCTTAATATGTTTCCTGTAGTCTTAGGCAGTGGACTACCTTTATTTAAAGAAATTACGGAAAAAATCAATCTTAAGCTTATAAAAAACAATACATTTAAAACCGGAGTGGTTGGTCTTATCCACCAACCGAAGGAAAATGCTTGACTGCTCGGCACTTCAACTATCGGGTGCTAATATTCAACAACGCGTACCGAAAATAATCAAACATATTTTATAAAAAGTGATTCTATAAAATATGTTTAGAGCCTGTTTTGATTACTCTTTTTTTCAAAAACGTTTTTTTATATTAGGTAAATTAGCAGTAGTAGTCTTACCTTTGATCAAAGATGTTTATAAACCAACATAACGTACAGGAAATCGACTTTTCTCTTGTCGGAATTTACTTAGCATACAGTGGTCATATATTTTCAAGAATAACGGAAGAATATATAGAAAATGCTACATAAACGTGAAGTTTAATCAACTTAGGGGGGACAACCTTGTTCAATCAAATAGTAAAAGCTGTACCCAATTTATTTACGATTGGAAATTTATTGTGCGGTGTTTTTTCAATTACCATGAATATGAGTGACTATTTGGAAGTGGCTTCCATTTTTATTTTCTTTTCAGCTGTTTTAGATCTCCTTGATGGAAGAATTGCGAGAAAATTAAAAGTGAACAGTGAGTTTGGTGTACAATTGGATTCCTTAGCTGATATTGTTAGTTTCGGAGTTGCTCCTGCACTTTTATTTCATTCGATAGCAACACCATCTATTTTAACTTCTTTGGCATTTATCCTTTTCCCAACGATGGGCGCTTTAAGATTAGCTAAATTTAGTGTAAAACCAACCATTGGATATTTTAAGGGATTACCTATTCCAGCTGCTGGATTACCATTAGCTGGAATGGGATTATTTTCATATAGCAATGCATGGATTACATTAATCCTTGCTCTCTTAATGGTAAGTCCAATTAGGTTTAAAAAACTTTAATTGGGATCCCGTCTATCACTTTAATTTCATTTATGAAACGGTTCGCTAATATCCATCAAGTTGAGGTTTTTGATGTTATTCATCATTTTACGGATTCAGCGATGGGACCGACTTTAAAGAGCTTACCTATTGTAATAGATTATGAAATTTGGATACCCTCCAATTTTTAAGGCTATTGTTTATATTTCTGATATGTATAAAAAGAAAGGATATTCGCCTCTATATTGAACGAATCAACCTTTCTTCTCTAATGCCTCAAACGATAAAAATGTACTTCGTTGCGAAAAAAGACAAAAAATTTCCGTTTTGTGGATTATCTATTTTCTTAGCTTAATAGTGATGTAGTGGTACCCTTTTGTTTAAAAGAACACCTACCGCCCAAATAACATAACAAAAAAGATTAGGAAATCATTCCTAATCTTTTTTGTTTATTACTATTCCAGTGCACCAGCAACATCATAATCATTTAAATCCAATTCAATTGGTTGTCCCAATGCAAGTTTAGCAAGTTCAGATCCTAAGTATGGTCCAGCAGTTAAACCCGAAGCACCTAATCCGTTTGCAACGAGAATACCTTCAAACTTAGGTAGTGGCCCAATAACAGGTAAGAACCCTGGTGTAAACGGTCTAAAGCCGACTCTTGTTTCAATCATTGTACCATCTTCTAAACCAGGCGCTACAGTTAATGCTTTATGGAATACTTCATGTAAACCACCTGCAGTTACACGGTGATCGAAACCAGTATCATTCTCATGCGTTGCACCAATTACGACATGGCCATTGTCAAACGTTAAAATATATTGATCGTTTGGCGGCATAACAACTGGCATATTTTCTGTTGCTGTATTTTCCATTTGCAGATGAACAATTTGCCCTTTTTGGAACGTAACTAAGAAATTAATTCCTAATGGGTTCAAGATTTCGTTTGCCCATGCGCCTGCAGTTACCATTACCTTTTCCGCTACAATTGTTTCGTCATTTACTTTAACTCCCGTAATATGATTCCCTTCACGGACTAATACTGCATCGCCTTTTATGAAAATTGCACCATGCTTTTTCGCAGCGCTTATTAATGCGTTGCGTAATAATCTTCCATTTACTCGTGCAGCGCCACTAATATGAACAGAACTATATTCTTCCGATAATGCAGGGAATAATTTTTTCGTTTCTTCAGCTGATAAGCGAGTGATTTCACCGATCTCCGGTGCATCTTCACGGCGTTTATACGCTCGCTCTTCCATTTGATCTAGTTTTTTCTCATCAGTATGTAAACTAATTGCGCCTACACGGTTGTAACCTGTATCCGTTTCACCGTCTTCTTCTAATTGCTGAATTAACGAAGAATAGTAACGTGCACCGCCTTTAACGATTTTATACCATGCTTTATTACGACGTTGCGACAGCCACGGACAGACAATACCTGCTGCTGCGTCAGTTGCTTGACCTAAATCTTGACGATCTACAATAGTAACCATCGCACCAGCCTTAGCAAGATGATAAGCAGTAGACGCTCCTAAAATTCCAGCTCCAACTACAATATACGATTTCATTTCAAACACCTTTTCTCTTTTGCTGATTATTTAAATATAAGAACATACTTAAGTATAATAGAAGGAATCCTTTTTTCAATGTACTCATCGCAATCAATTGTTTCATCATTGTGACTTTCCTAATTGTTATTTTTTCTTCTTACGGAATAATTCAATTGTTTTATAGCCTTGTGAAAGGATTTCAATCATTTTCTCAAGGCGTTTTTCACGCGTTTTTTCTTGTTTCACAGAAAATAAATTACGTGCCCAATCTTTCTGATATCCAGGAGTTAAACTTTGATAAAACTTAAGTTCATTTGGATGATTAGCCAGTAATGCTTCAACATCTTGAATACGATCTGCATAATCAGCAACACATTGACTCACTGCAGGTGTTTTCTTCGCTTTTTTCTTTTCGCGTTTTAAACCTACAACTGTAAAGACATCATCCATACTTACCATTCGCGCAAATTTAATTTCGCTTTCCCCCACATATCCATCATCTCCAACGTTTAATGCCGGAAACATCTCATCACGGTGAATAAACGTACTGTAACGAGCGTTACCTTTTTTCGGATATGCGAAAAACACGTAGCCTTTTTCAATTAGTAATTCTTCATTACTAATAATAAAATTCGTTTGTTTCACCATTTCATCAAGTGTTTCAACAAAAATAAAAATAGCATCATGTTCTTTTGAAAATGAAGTTTCTTTACCTGTGAAAATGTCATAATCACTTGGTTCGTTAATTACGACCATATTTGTATACTTATTTAGTTTCAATTTATCAATTACTGACATTATAATCTTCCTTTACATCCAATATTCATTTTATATACTTCTTTATACTGTTCTAGTGTATTATATCTATTAAGAAAATTAAACGTTAAATAGTGTTATTCTGTTTCAAAAGAACAAAAATCTTTATTTGAAGGGGTGGTTTTATGCCGTATGTAATCCGAGATGAAGGACTGGTTTTACAGGGGGATGATGGAAAGGAACCAGTTTTCAATTCATATGAAGAGGCTGCAAAAACATTAAAAACATTAACTATACCACAGTTTCCAAAACACATTAGAAGAAAACCTTTTAAACCAAAATTATACAAATAGCCGATTCTGAATAAGAACCAGCTATTTGTATATTCACAACTCAATAGCAAATACAGTATATAAAAGCTCTCTATATTGATCTTCTGTAATTTCACGTTTCGTTTTTTTCCCATGAATCATTTCAGTTAAACTAGTATTCGTTAAAGAGACATGGCCATAGTCCGTCAATTTCACTACAATTGGTCCCTTATTGAAAATAGATTTCTCATCTTCTATTACTCTACTTTGAACATCATTGACTACTATCTCATCAATGATACGATTATAAAAAGCGTGACAAACTTTCCACTCTCCGTTAGTATCTTTTCTTTCTAAAACGAAATTTCCTTTACTCGTATCTTTTCGTCTCACTCGATACGTTCCATTTTTAGAGGTAACAGACTCGTCAGTAAAAGGTACAGGGACTAGAGGTACTAATGAAGCAATACCTACATCAATTAAGTATCGTACGTTATCATAATTTAAAATAATCGTTATATGCCCATCCTCAAGTGCCCATGCGTTTATTTCATTTTTATATACGGTACCTAGTGCAAGTTGTACATCAAAACCACAATCTTTTAAAAAGTAGTAAAAAAGAGTATTTAATTCATAACAAAGTCCGCCGCGGGATCTACTTAAAATTTTCTCCTGTAAATTTTCTATAGTAATTGTATTCGCATTACGTGCTATAACATCTAAATTCTCAAATGGTATAGTGTGTGCAAATGCAAAGAGAATTGTATCTAATTCTTCAAACTTCACTTCAGTAAGGTTTGCAAGATTCAATCTTGTAAAAAGCTTATGTTGTAGACTTGTCATAGTCAGCACCCCTTAAAATGTATAAGTTAAAATAGTATATGCTGATTGTAATTTTGATGGGGTACTGAAACAATGTACATTTCGTTTAACTGTACCGGTACAAAAAGTCTAACCAACAAGATTACTTAAGATAAGAAGCTACGAATACAAATTTAATAGTTTGTCTATGGGTATATTATGATCGCTTAAATCAACAAAATACTGAAGTTGCCACATTTGGCTCTTTTTAGCTTGGTTGCTAACAGGGGTATCCCAGATCGGATAAATCCTCATAGCCATCTTGCCTTTTTGATTTTGTGTTCTCAAAATTTTTTCCTTAAGAAGAATCTCTTTAGGGAAAATAAATTGTCCTAGTTTATTATCATCTATACAAGTAATAACTAATAAATCAGGAGCAGCATCATAAGAAAACGCTTGATTTTGCATATTGTCATCTTTCTCCCAAAAAGAAACAAATTGACCAATTTTATTAGGAGTAATTTTTGACTTTCTAAAACGAATGGTTTTGTTATTTAAGTGAAATAAACATCCTGCATATTCTGCGTTTTGCTTTTCTTCTTTTAGATTCGTAATTATTAAATTGTTAGGTTTGTAAACTATATTGTTTAAATTTCGGATCGTATCATTAAAATTGTTCAAGAAAACTCCCCCTTTATTCATTTCTTAGTTTACCACAAACATCAGTTCCTATATGCTGTAAATAATAAGCAATGTGAAAAAGAGGGAGATTTTACTGGGGTATTATTATTGCTTTAATGTACTTAGTTTTTCAATTGCTTGTTGTTCAGTTGCTAAGTAAAAAATATCTTTACCTTTATTACATTCATAAATAAAATCCTTTAAGCTTTTACTAGTATACATAGAAAAATCCCCAATGATAGCAATCTTTACCTTGTAGTTTATAAACTTTTGAAGGATATCGCCCGCAAGACGTGTTTTTAGATCAAAGAAATCTTCACTTATTAATGATTTATGGATAATAATATGTTTCGCATCTACCTCATATTGAACTGTTGCCAAAAGATCCAACGCAGTTTGAACATCAGATATTACTACTGTATCATTTCTAACAAGAGCAATCTTTATTCCGCCAATTACGACTTTCTTTATTTCCATAGTCTCACTCCTCTATAATTTATAAAGTATATATTAAACATGCTGTCTAGATCTTCATTAACACACATAAATGATTTGCCCCTGGCTCTATATCATCGTAAATAAATATTGTTTTAAAACTTCTCATACGGTCAATGAAATTAAGGGTAATCTATCTTTTTACTATTTTTGAAAATTTATCTCCCCACAATAACTTAATAAATTATCAAAAGAAGTAATCTCGGCATATGGTTTTATGTCGGTATTATTCTTAAACATATTAGGATTGAACCATATGCCCTTTATATTTGCATTTTGACAACCAGCAATATCCTTTTCTAAGTCATCTCCAACAAATAATACATCTTCTGGTTGCATATTTAGCTTATTTAATGCTAGTTCGAATATACGTTTATCAGGTTTACTAAATCCCACTTCTTCAGAGATAATGATAGTATCAAAGTAATTGTTTAAATTTGTGTTAATTATTTTAGCCGTTTGCCTTTGAGTTGAGCCATTTGTAATAATACCAACCTTAATATGCATCTTGATACTATTTAAGAAATTAATAGTATTTTGGTTTATAGAAAAACATTTAGGGAAATTATTATTCCAAAAATCTTGAATGTAATTGCGTGGCAATCTATACTTCGGCGGGAATTCATCAAACAATGATTCCAAAACTATCGTTTTATTACTTATGCCGTATTCCCCTTTATCGTATTCTTTGAATTTCTGTAACATATTGTTTTTGACTGTATCACTAACATCCTCATAACACTTTTCTAAAACTAATAAAAACAAGTCATCTACTGCCTTTTCCCTATCAAGTAACGTATCATCTAAATCAAACAGCATCGCTTTATAACTCATCAAATAATTTCACAACCTTTCTCACATGATATAAATAATCCCTAGTTCGCACCTTAGGCCTTTACTAAATTAGCAAAAAAACTCCAAAGTTTGTGGCGTACGCTCTAGAATTTCGCTGGCTTCTTTTATATTTAAATTCATCTCCCTTTTCCCTTCTAGTAAAGTATCGAAAGTATATTTTCAAACAGTTTAAAAAACTACACACATTTTACATTATTATACATTAGTTTTTCGTAAATATTAATCGTTCAGCTTTTTATATGATAAGTTTTTTCAAGCACACAAATATTTCTCCATAAAAAAGGAATATGGGTAATAATACTTTTTTACGGAGAATACACAATCTTGAAAATGGAGTTAATACGTTAAACGTCCTATGAAGTTTCCTACTGTATCTCCACATAAACTACAGATAGTACGGCTATAATGACTACCAGAGGTGATATTATGAAAAACTATCATATCCTCGTGGTTGAGGACGATCAAGAAATTCAGGAATTAATTAAACAATTTTTAATGACACAACAGTATACAGTGGTAGTTACTTCAGATGGACTAGAGGGTATGACACAATTTAATAAGCAATCCTTTGATTTAGTTCTTCTAGATGTAATGATGCCCAATCTTAATGGATTTGAAGTTGCTAAAATGATTCGAAGTCAGTCAAACATACCGATTATTATGCTAACTGCGTTAGAAGAAGAGGAAGATCAAATGAAAGGGTTCGATCTTGGAATCGATGATTATATAACAAAACCCTTTTCGTTTCATGTTTTGATTAGACGAGTCGAAGCTGTACTTAGAAGAAGTTATGATAAAAATGTAAATAATCATTTGGTATTTAAAGAAGTGCGCATTGATGTTGATGCATATAGAGTATATGTAAATGATGTTGAAATTTTATTAACGACAAAAGAGTTCGAAATTCTACAACTACTATTTCAAAATGAGAGAAAAGTACTCACAAGAGAAAATATCGTAGAAAAAGTTTGGGGGTACGATTATTTTGGAGAAACACGAATAATTGATACACATATTAAAAACCTACGTAAAAAGTTAGCTATTCCTTATATTAAAACAATAAAGGGTATTGGTTATAAAATTGATGAATAGTATTGTGAAAATCATGAAGATGAAGCAAATTACTTATAAACTCTTTATGACTACCTCTCTCATTTTGTTATCCTTTGCATTATTGATTTATTTAACTTTATACTTCTTTCTCCCTACGTTTTATGAGCAATACAAAACAGATCAACTTCAAACAGGGATAAAAGAAATCATTGATAAGTCTAAAGATCTTACGTTTCAAGATGCGATACCACTTTTTGATGAATATGCCAAAAAAAATAATGCGATGCTTTATCTTCAAAATAATGAGGGAATAATTAAATACTCTCCTTCATTTTCTTTTACTCAAAATGGTTCGCAAACAACAGTAGTTACTAGAGCGACACGGTTCGATAATGCAGGTACCCTTAGCAATTCATATAACGTTACGCAACCAATTCAATTCCAAGATGGTAGTTTAACGCTTATAGTCTTTGCTACATTTCAACCAATTGATGAAGCTTCACAGGTTTTAGTACGCTTTCTCCCCTATATTAGTATCATTGTACTCGTAATTGGTGTAGGGAGTGCTTATTTCTATTCCAGGTTTATTACAAAACCACTTATTTATATTAATGAGGGTGCACAAAAGATGGCAAATTTAGATTTCTCCGAAAAAATTGAGGTTCGCTCTACAGATGAGTTAGGAGAATTATCTAATAGTTTGAATGACATGTCTATTAACTTACAACAAGCTATGTTTGATTTAAAAAAAGCAAATCAACAATTAAAAAATGATATTGAAAAAGAACGAGAAATAGAAACAAAACGCAGAGAGTTTTTTGCGATTGTAGCACATGAATTAAAGACCCCTCTTACTGTAATGAAAGGATACTTAGAAGGGATGATATATAATATTGGCCCTTATCAAAATCGTGATCAATATTTAAAGAAAAATCATCAAATTATTGAAAGTATGGAACAATTAGTTCGTGAAATTTTAAGCATGTCGAAATTAGAACAACACACCTTTAAACTAAAAGTAGAAGAAGTTAATCTTTCGAAGTTAATAGATACAATCACAAAAGATCTCGAATTTTTTGCTTCTCAAAAAAGCATCCAAATAATAAAAGAAATTGATTCTGATCTTTCTGTTTATACAGATCGTGTTCTTTTTGAAAAAGCATGTAAAAATATTATCCATAATGCGGTTATGTATTCACCACATAATGAAAAAGTCTATATAAAGTTAAGTGAGGATTCTATACAAGGTCAAATCAAAATGCAAATTATGAATACAGGTGTCAATATTAAAGAAGAGGATATACAACAAATTTTCAAACCATTTTATCGAATTGAAAAATCAAGGAATCGAAATACTGGAGGAAGTGGTTTGGGGCTATATATTGTTAAACAAATTCTTGAAATGCTAGATATAAAGTATTCTATAAAGAATATGGAACGTAGTGTACAATTTAGCATGAACATTCCATTATCTAAACAAAAAACAAACAAACTCCCCTCTTAGTAGGACGAGTTTGTTTGTTTGTTTTTTCTAGTTTTAGTATTGTTATTTTTCAAGTTACTTTTTAAGCAATATTGGGATTAGCCTTTTTACCAATCCACATACCTAAGCCCACCATGCCAAGCCAACAGCAAATTGCTAGCATAAACATCAATCGTTGTACGGATAACCTTTCAATCTGCATTTGACTCCTCCCAACAATGGTTTGGAAAAGTTGCGACCATTCGACATTGTAAAAGACCCCTACTCCCACAATCACAATCAATATAAAAAATTGTAAAAATATATTCCCCATATTTCTCCATGTTGTGTAAATGAGTAAAGAAAGCTCTCTATGTGTAGCATCCACCATATATACTTTCAAATTATTTTGAGAAGAAATACTATTAATGGCATAGCTCCCAAATGTAACGCTAAGGACTATAAATATTGGAGAATAAGACCCGAATATCATGATTAAAGTACTTACTAAAAACAAATGGATTGGATTAACTTTCTTAGCAGCTTTGATATCTAAAAATATGGACATCAAAATCCCTAATAGGTATGGTCCAACTAAAATGAAAATACAGGTTAACATGTTATAGAAAGTAAAACTATAAAAAATACCTATCAAAAATAAATATCCATTTCCTAATCCAAGTAAAAATGATTCTGCCTTTAAGCGAATTGGTAAAGAAGATGAAAGTTTATGAAAAAACTTTCCTTTCAACAAACTCAAAAACATGAAACAAATAAGCGCTATAGAAAGTAGAAAAAAATAGAAAATATATTGTTCATTATTTATGTTACGACTTGTTCGTATCAAAAGAATAAGCATTGAGACAAAAAGAAACTTTCCTACTACCGATACGATAGAGATAGGTAAAAGCCCTTTGGCTAACTCTATTTTCGGCATTTTTTTTATAGCAAAAAGGATACTGATTAAACAAATCCCATATATGCATGTTATCAGCGGTGGCGATAGAAAACTAATCGCTAACAATACGATTATTAGTAAAAGAAAAACGATACCAATAATAATCGCTTGTTGATTTTTATTATAAATCTTTCCCCCGCCTTCCACATGTAGAAACAATAAAGTACTCGTCATGGTAGAAATTGTACTAACTGCAAAACCAGAAACTAACGCACTTATTTCTAGCCATCTTGAACTCCATCCAAAGAAAGTAACACTAAGTAATGATACTATCAGAATAGAAACAGTCCAATATAAGGAGCGGTGAATCCCAGCCCTATTCACAATAGGTATCCAGATAAACACACCCGTCATATAAGTTGTATAAAACAAGATTGATGGCCAGTATCCCTCAAAGCCTTTCGAAATCTGTAATCCATAAACAATGTAAATAAGCATGGGTGTAAAGATAGTCGTTATTAGTAGACTAAATGTAGTTATACTTTGCACCACAAGTCTTTTTTGCTTTGGCGTATGTATCGTATAACACCTCACTTAAAATGAAATCAGTAGTTGTTATTACTTATTCTATCCGAAACGAGGTTGTTATATATGCGCTATCCAATTGAAATTCCCGTTACAAGGAAAACTCAATCTAAATCCATATTAAATTAAGTGAAGTTCAAAAATGGATTTTGCGATGCTTAAAAACAAAGTTAATGGATATACTAAAAACTTTAATCATAAATGGAACAAATGCGTTACTTAGATTGTCTATTACATATAAAAAAGGTGCTTTTGGTAGTTCTCTCATTTTGTAATGCAAGAAACACATGAAGAGTGCTATCCTGTGCATTTGTTAATTGTATAGGTATGTAAAATACCTATACAAAATCCATATATTCTTGAAAGAGGTTGAAAATGTATGATAGTTTCAAAGAAGTTTTTTCACATTGCACATTATAAAAAGATGCTCCCTGTAGTATTACTTTCATGTGTAACGCTTATAGGCTGTTCCAATAGTAATATTCAATCCGAATCCCCTAAACAAACCAAACAAGAGCATATAAGTAATCAATCTTTTGTTAAGCTTGAAAAAGATTATGATGCTAAGCTTGGTATTTATGCATTGGACACAGGTACGAATCAAACCGTTACTTATCGTTCAGATGAACGGTTTGCATACGCATCTACCCACAAAGCCCTTGCTGTGGGAGCACTGTTACAGAAGAAATCAATAGAAGATTTAGATCAAATAATTAAGTATACTAGCAAAGATCTTGTGAATTACAATCCAATTACTGAAAAATATGTAGATACAGGTATGACTCTGAAAGAGCTTGCGGATGCTTCCATTCGATATAGTGATAATACTGCACAAAATCTTATTCTTAAACAATTAGGTGGGCCAAGTGAATTCAAAAAATCACTGAGAGACATAGGAGATACTGTCACAAATCCTGAACGTTTTGAACCAGAATTAAACGAAGTGCAGCCAGGAGACACTCGTGATACTAGTACCCCAAAAGCATTAGCTACTAGTCTTCAAGCATACGCGCTAGGGGATATACTTTCCATTGAGAAACGGAACTTTTTAATAGATTTGATGAAAAGAAATACTACGGGGGACAACTTAATTCGTGCTGGAGTTCCAGGAGAATGGGAAGTAGCCGATAAGACTGGTTCTGGGTCTTATGGAACAAGGAATGATATTGCAATCATTTGGCCACCAAATAAAAAGCCAATTATTCTTGCGATACTTTCTAATCATGCGAAAGAAGATGCGAAATACGATGATAAACTTATTGCAAATGCAACTAAAATAGTGTTAGATTCTTTAAAAGTAACGAATAAATCATAGTAATGTATTTAAGCTACTCCTGCTTTACGGCACATATAGTTAGACTTGTACTTATCTAAACGCTAAGAAATGTAAGCGTGTTTTCAGGCAACGAAGGAGGCAAAGGCCTCCTTCTGCTCCTAATCGAACTCTCATCCCATTCCTAAAGAAGACGCCACCACATCGTAGTGGTCTTTCACGTTCGAATCTCCTATTTAGAGTTAATATTTTACGTTTCCTTTCATCTTCAACCATTCTAATGCTCAATCATATTACGCATATTTTTAGATTTTCCATTTGTAGCTATATTAATCGAGACATTTAAATCTAATTCTTTATTTTGAAGGGATATTCCCCCCTCTTTTTTATATTGTTTCCACAATTTAGAATTCTGCCGATATAAGGAATGTGATAACTGATACGTGTCAATCCCTCTTTCGATTCCTTTTCGGTACGTTTTTTTAATTTCTTTTTCAACTTGGGCCTCTGCAATTTTTTTAATATCATTTACAGGCATAGAATTTATTAATTGAAAAATATCAGCATCAAAATGGATGTTCATAAGCATGCGTAACTTTCCATTTTTAATAAAATGCTTTGTATCTATCTTTGGATTTTTTAATACTATATGTCCAATGATTTTCTTGTTAAATTTTAATAGTAATGGAGCTCGTTTAGTATTTTCATCCGTCCATCGAACCCCAGCAATATCATGGTTGTTTAAATGATTTATATAGGATTTATCGTTTATAAAACCATAACCACTAAATTTTAACATTGGAAATGATGTATGCCCTTTTTTCCAATATGTTTTAGTCGTAGCTAAGAAAGGAATGCGAGTTGTCATCCCAGGTTCATAATAATTTCTTTGGAATTTATATAAAGGTAAAGGATCTATTATTGTATATTGCTTGGTTATCTCTTTTGGTAAATTAATGATTGTATATAATTGAGAAATATTTAATATGTTATTGTTCGCTAATATATTTTCTAAAGGTTCTTTACCACATAGTATCTCGAAATTGAAAAAAACGAGAAAAAAAATCATTAAATTGATTTAAGTCACCATGTTTTAGAAATCTCTCTGTTACAACAATTGTTTTGAGATGCTCCCATGAGATTTCTTGTTGAGCACCCTTATAAAAATCAAATGCTGCATCATCTAAAATAGGGCCTTTTCCCTTTCCAATATAGGCCTGACTATAATTACGGGTAGTGCTCCCTTTTTGTTTAGCTATGTTAGAAAAATTAATAAATTGCGGACGGATGATATAGTTATTATCTTTAAAATCGATACCTAGACTATTTATATACAAAACGTGATGCAACTCTCTTTGATCCCAACACCCTGTTAGAAACGTACACATCATAAAAAGAAATATAACTATTCTTTTATTTTTCTTCATCGGTACTCTCTCTTTTCCTTGTATTATCTTGCGTATGCAATTCTTTAGGTCTTTTTTTCATATACGTGAAAGGAAGTCTAAATGTGGCTGCTAGCACACTTTTAAACACAGGGGGTGAATATGGTGTAAAGAATGGAACTCCAAAAGAGCGTAAATTTACTACATGTATCACCATCACAAGGACACAAAAGATAAATCCTACTATGCCTAATAAAGAAGATACTAAGAATACTACATACCGCAATATACTTATTATTCCTGTTACTGACTGATTAGTTAAAGCAAATGTCGAAACAACCGAGATTGCTATTATAATGACCATAGATGCTGAAACAATTCCTGCACTAATAGCAGCTTGTCCAATAATTAATCCCCCTACAACAGATAATGTTTGACCAAATACGGCAGGAACACGCAATCCTGCTTGTCTCAAAATTTCAAATAAGGTCATCATAATTAGCCCTTCTAAAGGAGCTGGAAAAGGAATCCCTTCTCTTGATAAGCTTAATGTAGCTAGCAACGTATAGGGAATCTGATCTGGATGATATGTAATTAGTGCTATCCAAATTCCTGGAAGAAATATAGAAATTGCTATCCCCAAAAGACTTACAAGTCGTACAAAGCTACCGAATATGTAGAAAAGATCTTGATCTTCAGATGTATTCACAAAAAAAGGAAATGTAACTGGTGCAATTGTCGCTGTTGGTGACCCTTCAACTAGTAAAATAAAACGCCCATATAGCAAACAATTCACAGCATAATCAGGGCGCCCTGTATATTCAACTAAAGGAAATACACTAAATTGATTGTTTGTGATTAACTCTTCAATTTGTGCACTTGAAACAACCCCGTCCATTTTAATTTGTCTTAATTTTAATCGAACTTGATTAATGATATCTTGGGATGCGACATCTTTTAAATACAGGAGTGCTACTTTAGTTTGTGTTCTTTCTCCAATAATAAATTCTTCATAACTAAGAGAACTCGTTTTTAGTCTTTTTCTAATTAATCCTATATTTGTGTTTAACTCTTCAACAAATCCATCACGTCCACCACGAATGGTCATCTCTGTATTTGTTTGTTCAACCGATCTGGTAGGTATTTGGGCAATATCAACTATATATCCATGTTTAGATTCTTCAAAAATAATAAGGAGGTTACCTTCAAATATAATCTGAGAGATAGTTTCATTCGAATTTACCATATCTAATTTCTGTACTGATAACTGGGGAATTAATGTTGAGAGGTTAAACTCTTCTGTCGAATTACTTGAAAGCTCTTTGCAGACATGGGATGATGTGGCTTGTTTTAATTTTGTATTGTCAATTAAGTTTTGACAATACATAAACAATACTGATCTCTTTTTTTCTTTCTCATCCAATTCACGCTTTATTATTTTTACATCGTTGCATCCTTCAAACCATTCTAGAATTATCTTCTCGTTTAATTCTACTCGTTTGTTCATCTACGTTGTCTCCTTCAAACTCAGCAACCTTATATAAAATACATCTTCATACTCTTTTAAGAGCTTTTCTTAAATTTAGCAACCCATACAAACACTATTAGTAAGATAGAAAACAAAAATAGCCCTAAAGCTGAAACTGGTAAAATAATTTGAGATACAAACCAATAGAAACTAGAGTCACTGATGGGTAGTATACTTATTAATAAAATACATGAAAGTATTGCAAACATAATCCCATTTCTCGTTTTCCGATTTGTAATTGATAACAAATCTGGTATAAGAAAAACAACAAGTGATAGACGAATAAATATCCCTACAAGCCACTGATACACGGAGAGAAAGTCTAAATTTTCAATATACCTTCCTATTGACACAAGTCTCCATTCTTCAAATGCTGGATATCGTTGGTTTGCTGCTACGAAAGGTCCAAATTCTTTAATAGCTGCCATAACTGGGCCTATTGTGATACCAATAATAACCATTCCCAAAGCAATCAGTTGATATAATTTGACTTTTGAACAAATGTGATGCTGTAAGAAAAGAATAAAAATTAACTCTAAAAATCCTGCTGCAGGATAAACCATCCCCTTAAATACTGGCTTCATTCCATTTTCCATCATTGGCTGAAGTAAAGAATAATCTTTATGCGGAACATTTGCAAACATTACAAAAAAACCAAGTAGAAATACAATAGGTAACAAAACACCTGTTGTAAGTGCAATAGATTGAATTCCTCTTGTAGCATTATAGAGACAAATCATTGAAAAAAGTATTCCTAATACAAAGTGAGGTGTTTCTGGTAAATAAAAAGAGAAAAAGGTTAATGTTTCTTTTAGTGCAACGACACCAATTGTTATTAAATAAATCACAACTATGAATATGATTGGATATACACTGAGTTTCCCAAAATTATTTTTTAACCACGAAAACAAGTGTTCATTTTTTATGTTTCTATATATGATGAATATTAATGAAATCCAAATCTAGTATATAACGCTTACTAATATGATAGAGATCCACGAATCTCTACCTGAGGTATCTAATAACATAGGAATCATAATGACATGATTAATTATCCCAATACTACCAATGAGTATCATAGAAACTTGAAATAAAGTAATTGTTTGCTTAGTCATACATACCACCATATTTTGTAATGAATAAATATTACATAGTATAACTGATACATTGCATCTTTATTCCAAATGGTTAGTGCTTAGAGCCATGGACAATTAAACGCTCTTATTTATAAAATCTATCACATGAGATGTAAGCTAGTTCCTTTTTACAGATAAATAATTAAACGGGACAGTATTTAGATCATACATCTAAATACTGCCCCGTTTTTTATATGCAATTCTTCAATGATATAGTAAACCGATCATAACAAAAAGAACCTGTAGAATATACTACAAGTTCTTTTTCAAAAATTGTTAAAAAGGGAATAACAAACTATCTTAATATTCAATACAGGGAGACCATTTTGATTATGGCTTGGTTATATTGTATATCAAATATAAATATTTGAAGAAACTGATATCGAAAATTATGTGAATTAAAAAACTAGGGTGATATTAAATTTCGTTTACTACCAACTTCTTCTTACTTAAATAGACTGCACGGTCTGATTTTTTAGCAACTTCCTGTGAGTGCGTCACAACAATAATACATTTATTTTCTTTGTGTGCAAGTTCTTGAAACAGTTCTATTATATCCATTGCCGTTTCTTCGTCGAGGTTTCCTGTCGGCTCATCCGCAATCAGTAAATCAACATTACAAGATAATGCTCGAGCGATTGCAACACGCTGCTGTTGCCCACCACTTAGTTGCAGAACATTTCGTTTCGCTTCTACTTCTGTAAGTCCTACTTTCTCTAATAATTCTAACGCCCTTGCCGTTTTATTTTGCACTTTAACACCTGTAATTTCCATTGCTGTTAAGACATTTTGAAGAGCAGTCATATAGGTAATCAAATTATAAGATTGGAAAATTACCGATACATTTTGATTACGGTACCGATCCAAACCAATTTTTCGAATATCCTTTCCATTAAACAGTACATAACCATTTTTAGGTATATCTAGCCCGCAACCTAAGCTAAGAGTAGTGGTTTTACCAGATCCGGATGGTCCTAGAATTGTGTAGAAATGTCCTTTTTGAAAAGAAAAGTTAACATTGTCTAGTATCGCTACTTTTTTTCCGTTACTTTCATAATAATAATCTAAGTTTTTAAATTGTAAAATCGTCTCCATATCGAGCCTCCTTATTCATCTTTTAAAAGAATTTGTTTTGGATTCAGGCGTAGAATAGATAATGCTGGAAGAAGCGTTGCTAATATAGCAATAGCTAGTCCAATCCCCCCCATTTTCCCTACATCTTCTCCTGTTACACTTACATTAATTTTATCAATTGGATCCTCTTTTTGATTTTGTACAGTTTTACCAGGTCCAGCTACCATTACAGTTCCATTTTGTGGGGTGTTTGTTTCTTCTCCTGCTGTAGCAATTTCACTCGAAAGTAAATTATCCCCTATGAATTGAGAAATTTTTGCTCCTGTTGTTATGGATAATCCAAATGCTAAAATAGCGATACATACTACTTCTACTACGAACTGCGCCATCAGTTTCCACTTTTTCTCTCCAATGGACAATAGAATCCCCATTTCCTTACGACGTGCTTTAATCGATAACATAATGATTAACCCTAAAATAATCGCACCTGCAATTGATACAATATAAATAATCATTTGAGAAGTAGATGAGATATTTTCGATAGGCCCAATCATTTGTTTGTACAACGAATCATGTGCATCTAATTTATAATAATTAAAATCAATATCAGATTTTTTTGCTTCTTTTTTAAATGCTTCAATGTTTTGTGGATCTTTCAAGAAAAACACGACTTGAATGCTACTTATACCTTGATCTACTTCTAATTTTTTCATAGTTGAATGCGGCATATATAGTTTATTAGCTGGATCCATTATAGGAGGAGCCTGTTGACCCATTGCTTGCTCATTCGTTTCGTAAATACCGATAATTTCAACCTCGAGGGTTTCCTTCTTATCTCCTGATTGCACTTTAACTTTGTCTCCTACTTTCAAATTGTTTAATGCCGCTAATCGTTTTTCCATTAAAGCTACATTCTGATCTTTCATCTGTTCTGTAATTGGTTTCCCATCAATGATTTTACTTTTTCCATTCTTAAAGCTTTCTTGTAATGCAGTTTTGCGAACTCCCTCAATCATAAAAGAAGCATTCATATCTATTTCTGTACCGGAACTTGAACCGCCTCGTACAGCCGCCATTCCCGCTTTACCTTTTCCATCTTCTTCTCCTTCTGAAGCCCCTACTAGTTTAAGTCCATCAGAAATTCCGAAAGTGTTAGTTATGTAATTATAGTCTTTTACATACTTTGACTTCGCTAATTGATCTGCTTCTTTTGTATTAAGCTTTGGCGGATTAGGCATCTCTCCAGTTTCCCGAGCTTGTTGACCTAATTTGTCAAAATCAAGACTTAAAGTAACATCTGCACCGAGTTTTTTTCTTGCTGCATCAGCAGCTTTTTTTGATGCATTTTGGATTGTGAATCCTGCCAACACTAAATTTGTAACAATTAAGAAAACTGCCATCAAAATTAATGATGTTCCTACTCTTTTTTTCATACTGAGAATTGCTCGTTTCATAAAGTTCATTTTTTCTTACCTCCTTGATAACTTGTATTCTATATAGGTTATCTAGAGTCTATATGGAGCTAATCAGTAGTTTATCTAGAGATATAAGGAGTTTATGTGTAGTTATTCAATATGCTGGTCAAGAAAAACCGGAACACCAATCCAAAGGTGTAATCGTTTTTGAATATTGATAAAGAGGCAGTCCTTAGAGGTTTTAAGGTTAAGATTCATTGAATGAAAGTATACAAATTCATGTTTATTATGTAATTTCTATACAACAAATAAAAATCACCTTATTTGAATGGTTATATGTGTGTTTGTTAAAATATGAAAATCCATTAAAGAATATGGAGTTTTATTGAAGTTGGTCGGATTTTCTAATAATAATATTGTGTTAAAAAGCCTAACTTATAATTTTTATAAGTTAGGCTTTTATGCTATTTATAAGAAAAAGTTATAGAGACTCATAATATTTTATAATTTAACCTATTGTATTTAAACAAGTAAAATAAAAGTAACAACATACATTAAGGAGGTTTTTTGATAGTGACTGAAACTATAACATTTAGGATTGCAACGGCAGATGATTTAGATGAAATTGTAAAAATGCTTGCTGATGATGTTTTAGGAAATAAAAGAGAACGCTATGAAACACCACTTCCTGATAGTTATATAAGAGCATTTCATGCTATTGATTGTGATCCAAATAACGAGTTGATTGTAGCGTGTGATGGGACGGAGATTGTTGGTATTCAACAAATTACATTTACGCCTTACATTGCACGTCAAGGGGGTTGGAGAGCTACAATTGAAGGTGTACGGACAGCCTCATCAAAACGTGGTAAAGGTATAGGAAGTAAACTTATTAAATGGGCTATTCAACGTGCTAAATTACGGGGATGTCATTTAGTACAGTTAACAACAGATAAAGAACGACAAGAGGCTTTACAATTTTATAAGAAATTAGGTTTTAAAGATTCTCATGAAGGATTAAAACTCTTTCTCTAATGAATATAGCTATTTATATACCAAAAAAACATATATTGTAAGGTTAATTAACTATAGGATTCAAAATTATGGTAACTATCACTGTATTAGATATACAAATTGACACATTGTCTTTCATATAAATTACTTCACTTCAAAAGGTGTACCTTTTGATACGAAAATAAGAAAGTTAATGTTCTCTTTTATGAATAAGAATATTAACTTTCTTTTTAGATTTTAGTAATTATTTATAGTTTTATTTTATTGATAACTTTATAATATAATATACAAATTCCTCACCTGTTTTATAATTCAAGAATCTACTATTAGGAAAAGAGAATATTTTATAATTAATTTACAGCATAAATTTTATCCATCTTTTAGACAATATATATTTTGGAGGAGGTTAATTTGATTTTTTCAAAACTCATTGATCGATACGCCTTGTATGATTTGCACAAAAAAAGAAGTGTAGAGTTTCAGTATACTTCTCTTTCTAACACCTCACTATATATAAAGGACATAGATTTTTTTTATAAAGTAAAACCATCTCATATTCATTTTAACATTAAGCATTTAAAACAAGACAAGGAATACATGGTTGGACAATTCAAATATAAAAGCTCGGTTCAATCTGGTGATTCACGCAACGACTCTGTCACTGGGGAATTATTCTTACATAAAAATGAAGATGTACCTCATGTCATCTTTGTTCACGGTTGGAGGATGGATTCTAACGAACGTGTAAAAAAAATATTCCACGACCATATGACCAACTTGAAGTGGAATATGTATTATTTCACTTTACCATATCATTTTGACAGAAAACCGAACCAATCCCTATACAGTGGAGAGTACATGGTAAGTGCCAATGTTGAACGAACTGTAGAAGCAACTAGACAAGCGGTAGCTGATTTACGAACTTTAATCAAATGGATTAAAGTAAATAAAAACGGTCCCTTGATTTTAATAGGAATCAGTTTAGGTGGAGTCATTACTAACTTAACATCTCTTGTTGAACCAGAAATTGATGTGTTAGCATCCATTTTCTACGCGAATCGACTCTCTTATTCAATTTGGAAGACAAATCCAGGTAAATTTATTAGAGAAGACTTGGAACATCATGGTGTTACGTATGATGATTTAAAAGCTTATTGGAAAATCACTGAACCGAGTCAAGCATTACCAAAAGTAAAAAAAGAAAATATTTTATTAATTTCAGGCAAGCACGACCTATATGTGCATTCTGAGGATACAGACTATTTGTGGGAATCCTGGGAAAGACCTACTCGATATATTTATACATGTGGGCATGCTGGGATTGTTCTTAAACGTAAAAAAATTGCAACTGATACTATCAATTTTATTCAGAATCGATTGGACTCCCAAAACTTACCCAATGACATGCCTTAAATTGTGAGATTACTAAGTAGGGGGTAGTACCAACATTCGTACGCTAAGATTCTTTCAACATAAAGATTGTTGATAACTTGTACGTGTCAGTAATACTGGTGTTACTTTAAATACAAAGAGCATGTTTTAAAAAATGATAATAACATGCTCTAAACTTATCTATTTATTTTAATTTCCAAAAGATATCTACAAGTAATATTGAAACATCTCATGTATTAAAAAGTGTTCCCTGCAGTGCTTTTGTGTATCAATCTGCTGACTTCTGAACAGCAAGGTCCGCATGCTCTGACACGACTCGATGAAAAGCATTATAAATACGGTTGAATGGTAGCCCTTTTACTTTAATCCGCCATCTCTCTTACTTTACTAGCAGGAAGTAGAATCAGATTTGGATAACTGTACATGAAACTAACCCACTGACAGTCGGTAATCACTTGAATGATATCACCTGTTAGCAAAATACCTTTATTATGATTTCCACCTTTCCAGTGTAAAACAGTTCCTCCTTTAAAATGACCTCCAATACGATTTAAAGTAATGCCATTTGTTAATTCAAAAGACTCGCCCGACCCAAAAATTATTTTGTTACTTGGACGTACTACCCATTATTTTTCGTTTTCGTGGATGTAAATATGTGCATTGAATGTATCAACCCATTCAACTTGTGTAGAATAATAATGAGGATGAGAAAGGGTTATACTCAAAATCCCTTTGATTTGTTTTTGGATGGTAAAACATGTTTCTCTACTCTTTCATATAGAGTAAGCAATTGCTTGATAAAAGAAAATTTCGGTACTAACCAATACGAAAATAATGCTGCAACACATCCTATTAAAGCCCCTATTGCAACATCAAAAGGATAATGGACCCCTACCCAAATACGAGAAATCGCTACACAAAATGCAAGTATAAGCCATAACCATCCAGTCTTTTTACGAACAAGCCAAAATGAAAAACAAATCGAAAAAAAGAGAATCGTATGGTCACTAGGAAATGAATTATCTACAGTATGGTCGACAAGTTTATTAACATCAGGTAATACTGCAAATGGTTGATAATTCAGATGAAATTCCCCTGCTATTTTTCCAATCACCTCAGCAATTACAAAAGCAACCATCGCTTGCATAACCATCATCCTACTTTTTCTGGACCCAGTAAACCAATAAGCTAAAATGATTAAAGCAAAAATATATACCATATATTCTGCCAAAAATACCATAGTTGAGTTTAGGAATGAATATTGTTTACCTAAATCATTAATTGCTCGGAAAATATCAATATTGAATTGTGAAAAAGACATTTTCAAATCCCTCCTTTTTAGTAAGTTGTATTACTGATTGCCATATGCCTTCATTACATGAATAGTTTTGGTTATTGTACTCATCTAAAAATATCAACCTCTTATGACATCGCTTTCTTCTTTTTCACTTTAATAAAAAAAGAATAAGGAAAACATCGAACTTTCTTACAAACATTCGTGCATTCTTACAGTTTTGTCATTTTCTCGTCATTTAGTAAATGGATTCATCGTAATGAAATTCCAAATTAAAAAGCCCAACTTCTCTACAAATCAAAATAGAGAAATTGAGCTTTTCAGTTACTTCATTTATTTATTGAATTCATTAACTGGAAGAAGTATTCAGGTTTATGAGTCTTATTTAAGTTATACCATGAATGTAATGTATCTGGTGTAAATACATCTATTTTTTTCAGTACCTCCATTGCAAATTCCAGAGGAGCTATTCCTGATGCAGTAACTAAATTTGCATCAGATACCGCTGATCCCAACTCATAGAACTTTTCTCCTTTATAGTTAGGACATACCATTTTAGTGTATTCTAAATTATTACTTGTATGCTTTCTAGTATCTAAGTATCCCATATTCGCGAGGGCCTCTGTTGCACCACAAATTGCAGCAACAATAGTGTCAAACTTTAAAGCTTGGCCAATTCTTTCCAAGATAGGTTGATGTATTTCTTCACTCCAAGTAGTCCCTCCTGGTAAAATTAAAAGATCTTTACTCTCAAGAATACATTCATCAAGGGAAATATCTGGTTTTATGCTCAGTCCTCCCATAGTAGTAATCATTTCTTTATTAGCTCCTACTGTAATTACTTTTAAAGGTGCTAAATCTTTTTTGAAATATCTTCCTGAGTTTAGTTCAGCAATTAAATATCCATATTCCCAGTCCGACATTGTATTAAATACATATAGAAAAGCTTTTTTTGTTTGCATCGAATAACACTCCAATCACAATTGATAGAGCTATTATAATATAACTTCCCTGACAGTTAACGTCAGGGAAGTTATCATACTTGATGAAATTTTATTAATTCCGACAGAACTTCAATAAGTCTTTTCTTAAGACTTATTGGCTCAATAACTTTAATAGATTTATTGTATGGTAAAAGTAAATAAGGTACATATGTATGTATCATATCTTTTTCAAGAAGAAAAACTGCTTGATTTGAAGTCCGTTCTTGTAAATAATGTCCTAAAAACCAATGTTGGCAAATATCAGCCAATACACTTTTATCCCCAGTAATTACCAAGTAAATAATTCCTTCCTTATCTTCTATAGTTGGAAGCAGACTTTTTATAAAAAAGTCACGTGCTGAAAAATTTTCTGGCCGGTTAAACTTTCTTTCGGTTAGCATTTGACTTTCAATTCGATCTACTCTAAAACTACGGATATCATTCCTAAGATGACAAAATCCAATCACATACCACTTATTATTCCAATAGATAATTCTGTACGGATCGACCAATCTATAATTTAATTGCTTTTCGCCACTTTTATGGTAAAGAATTTTTACTGAGTACCCGTCAGCTACGGCCTGCTCCAATTCCTTCAAAAAAGGTTCCATAGAGAGTGAACTTAATCGACTTATTACTTCAAGACTAGTTAAATGTTGGTTTATTTTTATTTCCTGTTCTTGATTTGAGTATTTACTTAGTTTTGAAATGGCCCTATTTAGTGCTTCACCTCCATAATATCCGGCTTCTTCTGCAAAAACAGCAGCGTGAAATAGTGAAGTTTGCTCCTCAAAATCAAAAAAAAGAGGAGCCTCAATAAAATTGTTCAATAAAGTGTATCCACCGTTATGTCCTGGTTCTGAAATTATAGGTACACCACTTGTTGAAATTGTATCAATATAACGATACACAGTCCTTATATTCATCTCTAACTTTTCTGAAATTTGTTTCGCAGTAATTTTTTCACCTGAACGAAGCATCCATAGAATTGCTAACATATTGTCAATTTTAGGCATATAATTCCACCTCTATATGAATTTTTTCTATTATACATTTCCGGTTTTTGGTATAACTCATGAACTGTTCCTTTCCGATAGCTTTCTATATAATGAGGCCCTAGACACATTTGTAATTTCACAAATTTGATTTACAGTCATTTCTCCTTCCTTATAAAGCTTTACTGCATAATTCATTCCTGCATGATTTTTATGGTACTTCTTTAACCGACCTTTAAACTTTCCTTCTTTCTTAGCGTTCAATTCCTTCACGCTGCCGCATACGGATAAGATCACGTTCTAATTGGTTTACACCCGCCATAACTGTAATTAAGAATTGGCTGTAGGGATTATCTTCTGATAAATCTAGCCATGTATCTTTTAAGGATTTTAAATTTGCCTTTTTACTCCGTATGTTATCGATTAATTCAAATAAATCTTGTGTACTACGAGTAATCCGAGTTAAGTCCGTAACATAAATGATGTCACCTTCTTGTATATCCTCTAACATTTTTTGAAGTTGCTCACGATCTTTTGTTGCTCCGGAAACTTTTTCTTCAAAAATAATATCCATTCCGATTTCGTTCAGTTGCTGAAATTGCCTTGAAGGATTCTGGCTAGTTGAACTGACACGTATATAACCGATTTTCCGCAAAATATCACCTCATTTTTGAGACAAGTCTTATGAGACGCTCTTAACTATGATTTTATCAGTCTCCTATACCTGTATCAATAGATTACACTCTATTGATATATAATCGAACTAATTAACTGAATGATCACATAAATGAGATGATACTGTATGAAAATTGCTAGAAGTAGAGACTTGCTTACACCAAAACAGCGGCAGGCTCTTATGCAAATTCCTGAAGAAGAGTGGGTGCTAGGAACCTACTACACTTTTTCCAAACGAGATTTAGAAATTATAAATAAACGAAGTAGAGAAGAAAAAACGTTTAGGGTTCGCCGTTCAATTAGCCGTTCTTCGGTATCCCGGTTTCAAAAGCCGACAGGTAGTTTTAATGAAGACTTATTGCACCATATGTCACCTTTAGGCTGGGAACATATTAATTTGCTAGGGGCATACCATTTTAATTCGGAGAAAGTGATCTCATTAGATTCTTTAAGACCACTGAAACTTTCTTAACGTTGTTAAAAACGGGAGAATCGTCAGGGAAATAGGATTAGCGTTGTAAATCCGCATTTTCCTGACGGTACCCCATGCCCATCAAGTCAACCAAGTAATTTACTAGGTAAGAAATGATCCTTGTTTCAAAACTAGCAAGTGATAAAAAAGTAGGCATGCTAAAGAAGCCTATTAAAACGCGATTTTTTCGCTAGGCAGCT
>Ga0209130_1000819_pt1 | contig 26213 bp, 22 predicted proteins | sample AraplaMF_Cvi_mLB_FD_184264 | JGI IMG/M metagenome (GOLD analysis project Ga0209130, IMG submission 184264) | Arabidopsis root microbial communities from the University of North Carolina, USA - plate scrape MF_Cvi_mLB (SPAdes) (version 2) | ecosystem: Host-associated > Plants > Roots > Endosphere...
CGGTAAAGGTATTACACCGATTTTTACATTCATAATTTTAGAAGCAAACGATTCTCTTTGTACCTCATTCTCCTCAGGAAATGATACCGCTTCCACATTCTTTTGAATTTCCATATGGCACCCCCTTGTTTTCTTAATAACAATATTAAAACGCTTTCAATAGTAAAAATAGTTTTTGTAAGTTTTGTAATTGGTTTTGTAATTAAAAAAAGTATAAGCGACTTATAATAAGTCGCTTATACGTAAAACTCTATTTTATTTTGGTCAATGCATCTTAATTTACTCACAGGTCTTCCCACATGTTGGTACACCATTTCGTTTTCTAACACTCCAATTTCAGTCAAAAACATTACATACTTTCGAATAGAAACTCTTGAAACCCCTACTAATTGCGCCATTTCATCTGTTGTAAAAGCTCGTCCATTCAGCGACTCGATCTTCTGCCAAATTAATTGCAACGTTTGCTTCGTTAATCCCTTTGGAAGTTCTTTATTAACAAAAGATTCTCTTTTTTCTTTTTGCAAAATTAATGAATCTAATTCCGATTGACTAATTTTTTGTTGTTCTTTCATAAAAGTGAGTTTTTCTCGATATATAGTTAATGCCTCTTTAAATCGTTCAAATGTAAATGGTTTAATTAAATAATCCACAACCCCATATTGTAATGCTTTTTTTATACTCCCCATATCATGTACAGCTGAAATCATCATAATATCGATTTCTTTTTCTTGATTCCGAATATACATTAAAAGCTCGAATCCAGTCTCTTCAGGCATAAAAATATCAAGTAATACTAAATCTACTCGTGACTTTTCTAATGCTTCTATCGCCGATTTTACCGAATTAACTGCATGAACAAGTTCAAACCCTCCTACTTGCTCTAAATAATGTGTATTTAACATCGCTACCATCGGGTCATCTTCTACAATTAAAACTTTAATCATATTTGCCTCTCATCCCTAACTTTAGGTATTTCAATCGTTATTGTCGTCCCCGTTCCTAACAATGAATGAACATAAATTTCCCCGTTTATTCGCTGTATGCTTTCCTTTACAAGATGCAAACCATACCCCCGATTATCACCCTTTGTAGAATAACCTTTTATAAATAATGCATCAATTTCATCTTCTTTTATGCCTTTCCCCGTATCTTGTACTGTAATGATTAATGTATCCCCATATTGTATTCCAATTTCAACCTGCTTCTTCTCACAATTTGTCACTGCGTCTAATGCATTATTAATTAAATTTCCGACAATAGTGATTAGTTCATGAATGATACGTTCATCATATATTTCTGGTAAGTAAGAATCTTCTTTTATAATTAACTTTATATTTTTCTCTCTAGCATAACTAAGTTTACCTAGTAAAAATCCAGCAAATACTGGGCTTTGAATTTTTTTCATAATCCCCCCAATTTCATATTGATGCTCTGATACCATACTACTTACATATTTCTGCAATTCTTCATACTGTTTCATATGCGTTAACCCTAATACGACATGCATTTTATTCATAAATTCATGAGATTGTGCCCGTAAAGCTTCCGCATATAGCCTAATACCAATTAGTTCTTCTGCCAATTTTCTAATTTCTGTTTTATCACGAAATGTTGCAATTGCACCAACTATTTCTCCTTTTACATATAAAGGAACACGATTAGTAACAATCGTAATCCCATAAATTTTTTGTTCCTCGTTTAATTGTACCTCTCCTGTTTGTAACACTTCTTTTATACGTGAATTCGGCATATACAATTCAACATCTTTACCAATAAAATCTTCTTCCAGTCCACTTTTTTTAAATAGCCGTTTCGCTTCATTATTAATTAACGTTACTCTCGCCTCTTTATCTACAGCGATAATACCTTCCTTTACAGATTGTAACATCGTATTTCTTTCCTCAAGAATTTTCGCTATCCTGTGTGGCTCAAGACCGAATAAGCTTTTCTTTATATGCCTAGCTAGCAATATTGCTCCTATAATTCCGACTAGTACTCCAACTCCAACACCAATATAAATAATATGTCTACTTTCCTTAACCCTTTCTTTTACATTATCTGCTGAAATACCGACAGCCACCGCTCCAATTTGTTCACCTGTTTCAGAAAATATTGGTACAAATACTCGCATTGAAATACCTAAAGTTCCTTCTGCTAGCGATACATGTTCCTTCCCTTTCAATGCAGGTCCCTCATCTCCCCCAATAAAATGATGACCTATTTTTTGAGGATTTGGATGCGATTTTCTTATTCCATCCATATCCATAACTACAATAAATTGAACATCCGTACTCTTTAATAGCTTATTTGTATACACTTGAATCAAAGAGGGATCTACCTTCCCCGCCAACCCATCAATTACAATAGAATCATTTGCCACAATACGTGCAATCGTTTTTGCCTTCTCCGCCTGGCTTTCCTCTGTCGTTCGTTCAACATTATGGCTAATTAAAATATCTGTTACGAGTAAAGAAAAAATTACAACTGTGCACACTAATAATGTAATCGTTTTCCATAAATTCCATAGTTTTTTTCTTTTTTTCATCCCGTTAATAACTCCCCTAATTGCTGAATAGAAAAATAAGTAAGGTGATATTATTTTCACCTTACTTATTTGCTGTTATTATACTTTAATTTCTTATAGTTCTTCTGTAACCTGTTCAATTTCACCAATAGCATTCGTTACTTCATTTTCATCGCCTGCTAAATCTTTCATTGTTTCTGCTGCTCAATTAATTTTAGAAACAAAATATAATAATAACACGTATTTTTTTTATTGATTATGCATTTTTACATATGTAATTATTCTTCAAAGTTTAAATTACAAAATAAGAGAACTTCCATACATAGAAGTTCTCTTTCTTCTTATCAATTTTACTTCTTTAAAACACTTCTCACAAAACCTTCTTTATAATCTGTATACTCTTATTCCCTTACTTTACTTTGAACTTTTCACATAACTAATTGCTTGGCTCCCCATCTGCACCCATGCCTGTTCAAAGTCTTCTCTCGGTACCTTTACATCTAAGCTATCATTGAGAGGATCTCGAATATATACAGATTCCTTATCATACCCAACAAGTACAACACAATGTTCATTATAGGTAATAGAAACATCTCCACTATTTGTTTCCCATATAGTAAATTCATCCTCATCTAGTGGTGCAAATGTTGCATTCGTAATCATGACTGCTGGTTGCCCAGCTTTTACACTCTTATAAATCTCTTCTATACTCTTCCCTGTTAAATCCACAGCTTTATTCGGTAAATATATTTTCGCTAACTGAAAAAGTGGTCCATGATATACACCGTATCCCGATTCAGAAAACGTATAAATGTTCCCAACAAATCCTTCATTCGGATTCCCGCGTACACCATCTTCTATAAAGTTAACTTTTTTTATTTCATTTGCTAATTTCATCTTATCTGCAGAAACACCCGCATATTGTAACATCATCGCTAAGCTTGTTACTTCGCAGCCTCTCTCTAACTCTGGTAATTGCTGAATTAAAGGCACATTTGATAAAATGACTTTTTCATCGTTATTACTAAACTCTGTTCGTTTTTGACTTTGTATACTTGAAAATAGTAACCCCTTTACTTTCTCCACATACTTTGTAATTCCATTTGTATATGCACCCCATATCCCTATACAAAGTACGGCCATACATATATACCACTTCCATTTTCGTATCACCCTCACGCCCTTTTTAATTCGTTAAATACGAATAAAACGCATCAGCATCTGTTTGAACCATAGGAACAAACTTAAGCTCTTTTCCCTTTTCAGGTTGTTCAAGATTTATCTTCTCCGCCAAATCTTGAATATTCAAATTCTCTCTATCCATACCAAGCTCATCCGCCATTTGTATTACCTTTTGTTCATTGATTTCTCTTAATACTTGATATATATCTTTCCCATATAAATCAATATGATATTTTTTTGCTTCTTCTTGTACTTTTTGTTCGTACACTTCTTGTACTAACTCTTCTATTTCTTTCTCTTTATGAGAGATACCTAACTTTTCTGCTTCTTCTCTTACTTTTGTTCCGTAAATTTCTTCCTCAATGTCTTCTATTTCTTTTCCATTTGTCGAAATCCCTAATTTATCTGCTTCTTCATTAATTTTAATCGTATTAATTTGAGTAATTAAATTTACAATCGATATATTCTCTATAGATATGCCTAATTTTGATGCTTCTTGCTTCACTTTTGTTTCATAGATTTCTTCTGAAAGAGCCCCAACATCTTTTCCTTCAATCGAAATTCCTAACTGTTCTGCTTCTCTTCCTACTTCCGTTTCATGAATTTCTTTTTCTAACGTGATTTGCTCTTTGCCTTCCGTTTCAATACCTAATTTCTCTGCTTTTTCTTCTGTATGCACTGCATGTATCTTACCATTGTTTAATTGTTCTTTACTGCGCTGCGCGTAATCTGTCTTTCCTTTTTGTGCTTCAGAAGGAGAGGCACCCCCTAATATACTTAAACTCATTACTCCAATAGTGAATACCGTCATCATTTTCTTTTTCATATTTACTTCCTCCCTCTTTCACTGTCTTTTCCATCATTCCCATAATTTTTTTAATACTATACATACATCTCATCGCTGCTTGAGATAACATTATGATCGATAAAATCTACTCAAATACACTTCTATAATCGTTTCTTCCTGTAACGAACTTTCTATATGCAATACATACTATAAACAATTCCTTAACTTTCCCTTAAAAAAAGACGACCTTGTAAAAACAAGGTCGTCTTCTCACTTATATTCTTTGGTTTTTAGGAAAAATCACTTCAAAGCAAGTGCCATCTCCCCATTTGCTCTCTACTGATATTTTTCCGTAATGCTTTTCTACAATCCAATTGGCGATTGAAAGGCCTAATCCGGCACCTTCTGATGTACTTCTCGCTTTATCACCTTGATAAAAACGATTAAATAATTTTGGAATATCCTCTTCTTTCACCCCTATTCCATCATCTTTCACCTGTATACGAATTGAACCGCCCGTTTGCATGCAATCAATTTGAATATGCCCACCTTCATTCGTATACTTCATCGCATTATCTAACAATATGACCATCATTTGATGGATTCTCTCTCTATCACCCATAACCGATATGTCACGTTCTACTGTTAATATCATCTCTTTTTCTTGATAAGAGGCAATTTCTTTATATGGATCTACTATTTCCTCTAACAATTTATCTAGTTCAAATGTTTTCTTATCCATCTCAATTTGATTAGAATCCGAACGCGCTAACAATAATAAATTGCTAACTAGTTTCGATAATCGCCTACATTCCTTTGAAATTGTAGAGATATCCATCGCCTTTTCTTCTATCGTAGCGGATGGTGACTGGAATAACACATCCGTTTTTGATTGAATAACTGCAAGTGGTGTCCTTAATTCATGTGATGCATCAGACACGAACTGTTGCTGCTTTTCCCATGAATTTTGAATAGGTATGAGCGCTCTACCAGCTAGGAAAAAGCCGATACCTATTGCACATAGACTTCCTATGCTACAACCAATAACAAGAATTAAAAACAATGTACGCAGTACTTCTGTTTCAGTCGTAGTTTCACGTAATATTTGAAATGTGACATTCTCTCCCGAACGTATAGTTTCTTTGACTGCCACGGTTCTATAACTTTTTCCTTTTATTTCTATATCATAGAAATCTCCAATTTTTTGGGGGGATAGCTTTATTTTGTTTTCTTCCAGAAAACTACGATCTCGAACTCTCGGATCAATCTCTCGCAATTGCTTACTTTCGTCCCATATTAAGTAAAAAGCTTTTGAATCCCCTATACGTAATTCTTTACCCACCTCAAATCGTGGAGGTCCTAGTGGCTTTTCTCTCGTTATCTTTATAATAAAGTCCTTTATCGATTCATCTACTCCCTTATAAATTTCATTGGATGTATATGAATACACTAAACTTCCTAACACTCCAATTAATATAATAAACACTAACGAATTTAATATAGTCAGACGAATGCGTGTTTTTTGAAACATACTTCCTTTTTTCATTGTTCTTTTAATATATATCCAATACCTCGAACGGTTTGAATATCTTTCTGATAACCGAATGGTTCTAATTTTTTACGTAAATGATGCACATACACTTCTACAATTGCTACTGTCGTATCTGAATCAAAGCCCCAAACACGATCGAAAATTTGTTCACGCATTAAAATCTTACCGCTATTTTGAATGAGATACTCTAGTAGCTCATATTGTTTCAATGTCAGCTTAATACCTTGTCCATCCACTTGAACGTCTTTATCTTTTCCGAACAGTTCAATCCCCTTATAGCGAATAGTTTGCTGTGTCGTTAAACTACCACTTCTGCGTAGCAAAGCACGAATTCTCGCTTTTAATTCAGGAGCCTGAAATGGCTTAACAATATAGTCGTCTCCACCAAAATCCAATCCTTTCACCCGGTCTTCCAAAGAATCCCTCGCTGTCAAAAACAGGACTGGCGTTTCAATCTTTTCATCACGTATTTTTTGAATCACTTCAAATCCGTCCATTTCTGGCATCATCACATCAAGTAGGATTGCATCATAAATGTTTTGCAGTGCTAAAAATAATCCATCTTCTCCATTCAACGCTGTATCTACTTCAAACTCATCACGTAAGATTTGGACAATAGACTCTAATAAAGAAGCATTATCTTCTACTACAAGTAAGCGCATATTCTCACCTTCCACAATCTATTTCAACTCTTTTTATTATTACATTTCTTCTCTTCATAACGAAAGAATGTAATCATATTATGTAATTTTATTTTTAACTATTTCCTTCTAAGGTTTTGCTTGATATAGAATTTTGAACCTTTATTATAAAAGCTCTTTCTTAAATTTTGCTTAATAAAAAATTGAAAGAAATAAGATTTCACTTATCGCTTTCAATTTTTTACTACATACATCTTTTTACTCGGCAACTCCAAACAATTTAACTGACCACCATACACAGCACCGCCATCAATCCCTATAATACGGTTATCCCCAAAATACACATTACAATTATCATTTCCATGGAGCGTCTTTGTTTCCGTATGGCCAAATACAACAACCTTTTCGCCACTATACCCACTATGAAACTCATTACGGATCCACATTAACGTATATGGTTCAGATTCAGAAACTCGTTTCATTGGCTCAACACCAGCATGTACAAAGATATACTCTTCTGTTTCAATGTAATGATCTAATTCTTGAATAAACGTTACATGTTCCTCTAATATATGAGATTGTAAAATCGGTTTTTGGAAGTTTTCCTCATTAACCGCAATGTCTTCTTCTACAAATCCATAGCTATATAACGTTTTATCTCCACCATTCCTTTTTACCCAATGGTTCCATGAACGTTCCTCATCTGTCGTTAACGCCTTAATCATCATATCTTCATGATTTCCCTTTAAAACGAAGGCTCCCTCTTCTTTTAACTCTTTTACCTTTTCAATGACAGCATTTGCATTCGGGCCACGATCTACATAATCCCCCAACAAAATTAGTTGATCCTGTTTTGCATCGTAGTGAGCTTCTTCCAATAATTGTTCGAACTTTTCTATTTCTCCATGAATATCACTAATAACAAGAATTCTTTTCATATTATCCCCTTCTTTCTAAAACATTCTCTTTCTAATTATAATTCAAAAAGACAGAAATTTCCGAATCACATTTATTACAAACTAAAACTATTATCCTTACAACAATGTAAGTCTCTTGTCATCCAATTCGATAGTTGCAATTACTGCATTTCCTTATACTAAAAGTAAGAAATGAAACAAAAAACAAGGAGAGATGAGATATGAAAAAAGTGATGGAAGTTGTAGTAGCGGTGGCAGAGGTTTTCGTAAATGGGAAACAGGTTGCAATGGAGTTAAACAAATAATGAAAAAGACAAAATTCATTCTAGACCCTTTACTCATATAAAAGAGATAAGACTTCATCATTTCTTTGATCCCTTATCTCCCTATAAAGAAAGCCGCATCCTGAAAAAGGATGCGGCTTTCTCTTATTTTTGACTCGTACGAGCTGAAATACTAATTGCTCTATCTGTTGCTTTTGCAGCTTCATCTAAAGCTTCTTTACTATTCTTTCCGTCATACATTGCTTCTAATGCTTTTACAACTGCATCTCTTGATTCTGGGAATACACTAATTAGTGCCCCTTGAGTTGCTGGAGATTGCTTCGTCGCTTGCAATTGTTCTACTGTTACTTTTAGCTGTGGATATTTTTCGTATTGATCTTTTACTAACGGCTCATTATATGCATCTGGATTAATTGAGAAATACCCTGTTGCTGTATGCCATTTTGCTTGTACATCTGGCTTCGTTAAATATTTCATAAAGTCCCAAGCACCTTGTTGCGTTTCTTCTGAAACCATATTCGTCATCCATAATGATGCACCGCCAATAACAACACCATTTTGTTTCGAATCTTCTGGATACGGAATATACGAAACGCCTACATTAAACTTAGATGCATCAATTAAATCACGAACACCAGCCGAAGAATCTAAATACATAGCAACTTGTCCAGACTGGAACGCGGCACGAATATCATCCCAACTTGCTCCATACTTTCCAAGCACACCAGCTTTATTTAAATCATCTAACATTCCAAATACTTTCTGTCCTTCTTTACCGTTAAATACCGCCTTCTTTGCAGCATCTTTACGGCCGTTTTCGTTATCTACATATAAAGCACCTTGTGTCGCTAACAATTCTTCAAAGAACCAACCATAGTTAAGCATGGAGAATCCATATTGTTTTACATTTCCACCTTCTTTAATCGTTAACTTTTTCGCTGCTTCTTGTAATTCCGCATATGTTTTCGGAGCTTTCTCTGGATCTAAGCCCGCCTTTGCAAAAGCATCTTTATTATAAATTAATACTGGTGTAGATGAATTAAATGGCATAGAATACATTTTTCCATCAACTGAATAATAATTTGTAATTGCTTTTTCTAATTTTGACGTATCGTACTTATCTTTTTTTATCCAGCTATCAATTGGTGTGATTTTTTTGCTATCAATCATATATTTCGTTGTAATTTCACTCGATTGAACAAGAGCTGGCGCTTCTTTCGTTGCAGACATCGTTCTAAATTTCGTTAAAGACTCTTCATATGTCCCTTGGAACTCTGCCTTTATCTCGTATTTATTTTGTGACTTATTATAGTCTGCAACAAGACCATCTAGTACACCTTGTGTTTTTCCACCCATTGCATGCCAGAAACGAATTACAGTTTTATCACCATTCTTTTCAACTGGAGCTACTTTTGCCTGCGCCTCAGGTTTTCCCTCTGTTTTACTATTTGAACAAGCGGCACTAGATAATGCCATTGTTGCTGCCATTAATAGAGCAGCACCTTTTTTTACTAAACTCATTTTAAGCTCACCTTCTCTTAGTTATTTAATTGCACCTTTTGTTAATCCTTGTTGTAATTGTTTTTGTCCTAAAAATAGTAAAATCAATGTTGGAATAACGATAACCGTAACACCAGCCATTACGCTTCCCCAATCAGTTGCAACTTCTTGTGACTGAAGCTGCTTCACACCAATTTGAACCGTTCTTACTTTTTCATCAGTGGTCACTAAAAGTGGCCATAAATACATATTCCATGTCGTTAAAAAGCTATATACTCCAAGCGTAATAAAACTCGTTTTACAATACGGAATTACAACGCTGAATAAAAACCTTACATTTCCAATCCCTTCAATAAAAGCAGCTTCTTCCAGTTCATTCGGAAGTGTCATAAAATGTTGACGTAGTAAGAAAATACCGAAAGCTGTTGCAAAAAATGGCACTGTCATCCCAGCAAAGCTATTGATCCAACCAAAGCTTTGAATCGTTAAAAAGTTCGGTACCATCGTTGCTTCCCACGGAATAAGCATCGTTGAAATAAACAGGAAGAAAATTACGTTTCTCCCTTTAAACTGAAGAAAAACAAAAGCATAAGCTGCTAAACTGGATACGATAAGTTGTCCAATCATAACAATCGTTGATACAATTAAACTGTTGTACAAGTATGTAAAAAGCGGTACTTTTTGAAAGATATTAATAAAATTATCGAAAGTAAATTGGGTCGGAAATAACCTTCTCATTTGAATATCATCTGGTGTCATAAAGCTTATTAAAAACGCATAGAGTACAGGAAAAAACACCATTACTGCACTAATAATGAGCAGCATGTATAATAGGAAATTTTGTTTCCACTGTTTAACGATCATTTATAATGCACCTTTCTCTCAGCAAACTTGAATTGAATCAATGTAGCAATAAAAATGAAAACGAATAATACCATCGCTTGTGCACTTGCTGTTCCAAATTGATGATTCACAAATGCTTCTTTATAAATCGAGTACACAATTAAATTCGTTGCATCATTCGGTCCACCGTGCGTTAAAATATCAATTTGTCCAAAGCTTTGGAACGCACTAATTAACGTTACTGTTACAATAAAGAATAAAGTTGGTGATAGCATCGGTAATGTCACGCGACGGAGCTTATATAAATAACTAGCACCATCTATAGATGCACTCTCATATAAAGACGTATCGATATTTTGTAAACCACCTAATATAACTAAAAATGCAAATCCTGTATTCACCCAAATCGTTGTAACCGATACAGAAAACAGTGCCCAGTCCGGACTTGTTAACCATGCGATTGCAGGAAGATTCATAGAGGCTAATATATTATTAAATAATCCTACACTTGGATGAAATAAAAATAGCCAAATCACTGCACTAGCAGCTACTGATATTCCCATCGTTGAAGAAAACAGGACTCGAAATAATCCAATACCTCTTACTTTTTCATTTGCAAGTAATGCAAGAAATAAGGCGAATATAATACTAGTAGGCACTGTATATAAAACAAATAATAACGTTGACTTTATACTTTTGTAGAAAGCAGGATCAGAAAATAAATATTGATAATTTTCTAAGCCAACGAAAAGATTAGCTTCTCCATGTATATCTGTTAAATAAAAGCTATAGTAAATCGTCCTAAACAATGGATAGAAAAGAAAAATCGAAAATAGTAAAATAGATGGCGCCAAAAACAATAATCCTATTCTTAAATCTTTCGTTCTGCCCCATAAACTCTTCTTTCTTGACACTGTTGTTTGAACTGGTAACTTACCTACTTCAATCATTATTTCGCCACCACTTTCAACTCTTCTTCAGCCATCACTTTTAATCGTTCATTCGTATTTTGGTGAAAGAAGCATAGTTTATCTTGTGAGAATAATAATTTTACTTTGTCACCTTTGTTCAGAAGTAACTGCCCGATAACTTTCGCACTCCAAGTTGCACCATTTACCGCAAGGTTTAATATAGATTCATTTCCTAATACTTCTATAGATTGTAGTGTAACTTCTTGTCCTTCCTCAGACAATGCAATATGCTCAGGACGCATACCTACTCGAATTGTTCCTTTTGGTAATTGCTTTAACTGTCCAATAGATAATGGAATTTGTAATTGCCCTATATGTAATACGCCTTTTTCTTTATCCACTTCTCCATCATTTATATTCATAGAAGGAGAACCTATAAAACTTGCAACAAATTCGTTTGCTGGTTCGTTATATATATCAAGCGGTGTTCCAACTTGCTGTATACTTCCTTTATTTAAGACCATGATACGATCTCCCATAGTCATCGCTTCTATTTGATCGTGAGTAACGTAAATCATCGTAATTCCTAGTCGTTGCTGAATTTCTCTAATTTCAATCCTCATTTGCGCACGTAATTTCGCATCTAAATTTGAAAGTGGTTCATCCATTAAACAAATCGGTGCTTGACTCACGATCGCCCTGGCAAGCGCAACACGCTGTCTTTGTCCGCCTGATAATTGGCCCGGTTTCATTTTCACATACTCTTTCAGTCCTACCATTTTAATAGCTTCCATTAATCGTTTTTGTCGCTCTTCTTTTTGTACTTTCCTTACCTTAAGTCCAAATAAAATATTTTCTTCTACAGTTAGGTGTGGATATAATGCATAATTTTGAAATACCATTGATAGATTACGGTCTTTCGGCTCCAAATCATTTGCAACACGTTCATTAATCATTAAATCTCCCGAAGAAATTTCTTCTAAGCCAGCGATCATTCGTAGTAATGTACTTTTTCCACATCCCGAAGGTCCAACTAAAACAAAAAATTCTCCCTTCTTAATATGAACCGATACGTCTTTAACCGCTGTCTCTTCCGCATTTTTATATACCTTTGAAATATCTTTCAATTCGATCACAAGGTTGCACTCCTTTTTCTTCTTGTATCCATACTTCATAATGACTCGTTGAAATCGCACTTGCTCCTGCACGAATGGCAATTTCCGCATCTTCCCGCGTTTGAATCAATCCACCTGCAATAATAGGAAATTCTATTTCCCCTGCTAGCTGTTTAATGATAGAAGGCATAATTCCAGGCATAATCTCTACCGCATTTGGTTTAGTCGTTTTACAATTTTCAATTGATTTTGTAAGAGATAAAGTATCGACAATAAAAATACGTTGAATCGTTTTTAATCCAATTTTATTGGCATTTCGAATTCTCGATCCCTTTGTTGAAATAATACCTTGTGCTCCGATAACATCTTGAATATACAAAAGAGCTTCCTCTGCATTCGTATTTAAACCTTGTATAAAATCACAATGAAGAAATACATCATGTCCATGTTTCTGTAATTCATATACACGCTCTGGTAACTCCAGCATTGAACCCGTCATAAGAAAAACTGTTTTCGGTAATTTTTTGTATGCTTTATACCCTTTCCAATCCTTTATCATCGCAATATAAGGTTATTTAAACATTTATTCCACCTAGCTTTTCTATTTTTATCCAAACTAAAAACACCTACTTACATAGAACACCTTTCTCCTTATTTGAACTCTAGGGAATAGAGCACACCTAAGAAAATGGACGTTATATGTAAGCGGGTGTTCTCAAATGTTCTCTACCCTAGTTATTTTGTTATCTTTACTATATTACGCATTTATTAAGTCAGTTTTGATAAATTGTTAATTAGGTGTTAATCGAACGTAAATATTCACCACATCATCATTCACATTAATCTATATATATAAATATATCCCAACAAAATGCAACGATGTTTAAAATTCAATCCATATGTAAGTTCATGCCATAATTAATGAGTTTTAGTTTTCTTGCCACTGCTTGCGAAGCAAAGTTATCCCAAGAAGTGCTATAAAGCGGAATGCGCTTTTCTTCTTGTATTGATATTGCCCAGGCTGTAACGACATCAACACCATATCCATTCCCTTGAAACTCCGCTAAAGTTTCCACACTTGCCTCAGCAGCTACGGGCGTACTTCTGGCACTGCAACATATAGAAACTACCTTTTCATTTTTTACAATTGCAAAATAAGGTTGCCTCCATTCCATCTGTTCTATTAGATTAGGAAAATTGTCTCGCAAAAGCTCTTTATTCTTCTCTGTTATTTGTATTGTTCTAGTTGGCTTATTTGAATTATTTGGAAACATGTAAGCAGGACCCACCCAAATATTCTCCACCGTTCTCTCTTCATTTAATACTTTAATGATTTTTGCTATCTCTATATGTTTTGAATGTTCTCGAATTAATTTCTCAATCTTACTTACCATTTCATCATGCAGTTTATAATGATATCTCGTTATATTCCCTTCACGAGTTCTGCTCAGAAAAAAACGTGGTGCTTTCAGATTTCCATTTCCATTTTCATTTTCATTTACACACTTTATTCTTCCTACTTGATTATGAACAAATAAAACCTCTGCTTGAATTGCTATTAACTCAAGTTCTGAAAATTTCATTTGTAGCCTCCTCGATATAGCATCCATCCATTTTTTCAAAACAAAAATCCCATTCAAATACACATTACTGAATCCATCATACTAAAATGACTTCTTCATTCTGTCTATCTAAATGGGATTATTTCGTACTTGTTATTCCGCCAGTTGTGGTTGCGGCTGTACTACTTCATTCGCTCCAGCTATCCTCAACATATTCGCAATATCTTTAAAACTTCTTTTTTCAGCATATTGCAGCGGCGTAATATTTTCCTTATTGGCCATATTTACATCTGCCCCGTGGTCAATAAGCATTTGAATTACTTTCTTATGACTTTCACTACCATTTCCTAATACAATTGCTTCTAATAAAGCTGTTCCACCACGTTCATTCTTATAATTCACATCAATATCTGTATGCTCTAATAATTCTTTAACAACCTCTACATGGCCACGCTCAGATGCAGAAATAAGTGCTGTTCCACCTGATTTAGTCGTTTCTTTCGTATTAACTCCTGCATTAATTAATACTTTTACAATATCCGTATATCCTTCTCTACTTGCATAAAGAAGTGGATTGCTTTGTTTCTCATCTTTAATTTCAATATTAGCACCTGCACCAATTAATGCTTTAACTGTCTCTACATGATTTTGATACGTCGCTGCAAGGACAGGCGTTTCTCCGTTGTCACCTTCTACATTGATATTCGCTCCATCTTGGATCAGCTTCATAGCTGTTTCTGTATCTCCAAGTGTCGCAGAAAGTAGCAACTGTTTGTCCATTAAATTTATACTTTTTTCTTCTTTAAATTCTTCCTGTTCTTTATGCTTTTCTTTTTTCTTTTCGTTTTTCACATGAACCGGTTTTGATTCTGGCTCTTCTTGCTTATCGCAAGCCACTACCGTCATTAAAAGTCCTAATAACATACATAATAAAATTTTTTGTTTTCTCACAACTACAGCTCCTATGAAAGATAATGTTTTCTTAACCATTCCTCCATCACATACAATAATTCTTCTTGAGTACATTTATCCATAAGCCCTTTAGATTCCTTCTTTAATCGGATTATCCTAAACTTATATCGATGTTTCTCAACCTATATTAGCGAAGCAATTAGTTTAGCACGTTTTTACCGCATTTGTATACATTTCTAAAAAGTACATAAATGATTGCTTTAGGTTACTATATTCCATTGTAACCGTTCTTTTAAATATTTTACACCTTTTATCCTCTTATTTTCATCTCATTAATAATAGAAAAAGACAACTATATAGTTGTCTTTTTCTATTATTAATGATGCCCACCGTGATTCCCTGTTTTCGGTTTCCCCATCATCTCTTTATTCATTTCCCATTTATGCTCTGTTAGCTCTTTATACGAAAGAACTTTCCCCTTATAGTTAGATACAAAACTCTCTGCATCTTTTTTATTTTTAAAAGAAATTACATTATAAGCCATTGGTGTCGTTATTGTTTTATCATATACGTAAGTGGCATCTTCTAACGAAATCCAATCTTTCGAATCATAATCTCGAACAAATTTTTCTTTCGTCTTTTCACCTGAATTAATCTCCATCCATTTATACATACAACCAATATCATCAAACTTTAAAGCTTTTCCATTTTCTAAAATGATTTCTGTTGCAAATTGATTATCCGTTACCCCAATTTGGCAAATATCACACTTATCATGTTTCTCATCAATTGCCACAGCTGTTGTTTCCTTTTTCCCACATCCCACTATCGTAAATAAGAAACATAAACATATAGCAAGCACAACATACTTTATTCTCATCACTATTCCTCCCTAAAAACCGTATACTCCACAAGGAGAATATCAAAAACTTGTGTGGGATTTGTGAAAAAACAATGTGCTTTTTGTAATATAGGAAACAAAAAAGATGTGTAGCTATTTCTACACATCTCTCATCATTCACAGCCTGTAATTAATAAATCATCTTCTAACTTAACTAATAATGTATCTGTATTAATTTTCTGCCCAACTTCTACATTTACTAATCTTATATTTCCACTGATACCGACCGCGACTTTTTCAAGCTCACCGTTATTTTTTCGAATCATCATTAATTTTTCCCACTCATATACGTAAGAAGATTCATTAACAAAAATCTCTTCTATTTTCCCCTCATAAGAACTATAAACTTCTTCTATTCTCGTTTCCATTCAAAATCTACTCCCTACTTCGCACTTCACTATTTTCACCTTATTCTATCATTCTTGTTAGAAGTAAATCATATTTTTAAAAATTCAAAATTACCTTCGTGAACAATATGACCAAAATAAAAATTATGCTTCTAATGGTGTTATTTTTCAAATTATTTACCATTTGAATAGATGCTTTTATGATAAACAAAAAACCTTATTCTGAATTTTTGATTTATTTTGAAAGCGTAATCATTTTTTTTAAGGGGGAGATCAAATGTTAGCTCTACTTGGATTTGCAATGGTATTTGTCTTTATGTTTTTAATTATGACGAAACGTATGTCAGCATTAGTAGCATTAATATTAATTCCAATTACTTTCGCATTAATTGGCGGCTTTTATGCAGACATGGGTCCTATGATGTTAGAGGGTATTCAAAAATTAGCACCTACCGGTATTATGCTTATGTTTGCCATTTTATATTTTGGAATTATGATTGATAGCGGTTTATTCGATCCTGTCATTAGTAAAATATTAAAATTTGTAAAAGGGGATCCTTTAAAAATTGTTGTTGGTACAGCTATTCTTACTATTATCGTTTCATTAGATGGGGACGGAACAACAACGTATATGATTACTGTTTCCGCAATGTACCCATTATATAAACGTCTCGGAATGAATCCACTTATATTAGCTGGGGTTGTTATGTTAGGGGCAGGTGTGACAAATCTTACACCTTGGGGTGGACCAACTGCTCGAGTTATGAGTGCACTTGGACTAGATGCATCAGAGCTCTTTACACCACTTATACCAGGAATGATTGCTGGTGCAATTTGGGTAGTTTTCGTTGCCTACTATCTTGGAAAAAAAGAAAGAAAACGTTTAGGCATTATGGATGTACAATATTTAAAACAAATGCAAACAATGGATGAGCAAGCTGCCACAGTAGAAGCTGCCGTGCATAAACGCCCTAAACTGCTATGGATTAACTTTTTATTAACCGTCGCTCTTCTCGTCTGTCTCATACTAGAAGTTATGCCGTTACCTGTTTTATTTACAGTCGCTTTTGCTATTGCTGTTATGATTAACTATCCGAACTTAGAACAACAGAAAGAACGTATTGCTTCTCATGCTGGAAACGTCTTAGCGGTTGTTTCTCTCGTATTTGCTGCTGGAATCTTCACAGGTATTCTATCTGGAACAAAAATGGTAGATGCGATGGCTCAAAGTGTAGTTACTCTCATACCAGATGCACTTGGACCCCAGCTTCCAATTATTACAGCTCTTCTAAGTATGCCGTTTACATTTTTCATGTCCAACGATGCTTTTTACTTCGGTGTATTACCTATTTTAACAAAAGCGGCTGCTGCTTACGGAGTTAGCGCAGCTGAAATGGGACGTGCTTCCTTGCTCGGTCAACCCGTTCATTTATTAAGCCCACTCGTTGCTTCCACTTATTTATTAGTCGGAATGGCAAAAGTTGATTTTGGTGAACACCAACGCTTTACTTTATTATGGGCTGTTGGAACTACAATGGTGATGTTGATTACTGGAATTGTAATTGGGATTATTCCAATATAAGAAGCAAAAAACAGTAGAGAAAATGCAATCCTCTACTGTTTTTTGTTATGAAGAAACAAGAAAATACCTTCTCTCTGGTCTCCCTACACTTCCATATATAAGCTCTGCATGTACTTTCTTTCCAGATATTAAATACTCTAAATAGCGCCTCGCTGTTGATCGACTTACCCCGACCATTGAGCTTAACACTTCTGCGGTAATTCCTTCTTCATTAACTGTTAACATATGCTTTTTTATTTTCGCTAAAGTTAAAGGATCTATTCCTTTTGGAGCGTATTCGATTGGATTTCCCTTCACGCCCCTTTGAGACCATAAATGTTCAATTTGTTCTGTAGATAATTGATTATTTTTCTTTAACTGCACAATCTTTTTTTGGTAACTTTCCAAACTTGCTTTAAATCGGTCAAACATAAGTGGCTTTACGATATAATCTGTTACTCCGCCTCGTAAAGCATGTCGTACTACATCTGTTTCCGACGCAGCTGTAATCATAATAATGTCTGTATCATGTAAATAATGCCTAATATATGTGACAAGTTCCGTTCCTTGCATATCAGGTAAGTACACATCTAATAAAACAAGCTGTGGCTTCACAAGTTCTAGCCATTCTTTCGCTTGTTCTCCGGTCGTTGCTGTTCCAATCACTTTAAACCCTTCAACTTTTTCAGTAAAACGACGATGAATGTCCGCAATCCGAATATCATCTTCTACAATCAATACTTCAATCTCCTCACCCATTACAACTCGCCTCTCTCTTTCGGTAATGCAATAATAAATAATGCACCACCTAAATCCCCTTTTTCGATTGCAATACTTCCATTTAAATCTTCTACTAACTCTTTTACCTTTGCTAATCCATATCCTCGCTTTTCTCCTTCTTTCGTTGAAAAACCTTTATAGAATATGCTAGTAATTATTTCATCATGAACCCCTTGCCCTGAATCTTCTACTTCAATTAATATTTCTTCGCCGATATCTGTTACAAACATTCTAACTTTCTTATCATGCTCTTGACTTATTTCAATTGCTTCAAATGCATTCGTAATTAAATTTCCTAAAATCGAAACGACATAATTGCTCTCAATATGTGGACTTAACTTTTCTAAACTACTTTCTCGATCTAGTACAAAATCAATCTTCAACTCTCGTGCTCTATTATAGAATCCAATTAAAATCCCACCTAGCCATGGATTTTGAATTCGCTTCATAATAAATTGAACAAAATCTTGGTATACCGCCGTTTCCTTATGAATAAGTTCTAAGGCATCTTCATATGACTCTAATTGAATAAGACCTGAAAGCGTATACAATAAATTGTTGTATTCATGTGTTTGTGCCCGTAAAGCCTCTGTATATTGCTTCGTCTGAGATAATTCTGCTGTTAACTGATCCATTTCAGATTTCAAACGTAAGCTCGATACGACGCCAGTTACTTTATTATTTACTTTAATAGGTAGACGGTTAGCAATAACAGCCTGCCCTTTTATATTTAATTGACGATCAAACTGTTCTTCACCAGTTTGAAGTACATCCAGTATGGATGAGTTAGGAATTATATTTAAAATAAATGATCCAATGATATTTTTTTGTTTGTCTAGCGAAAGAATATCGTAGGCTGCTTGATTGACTAAACTAATCATGCCCTTTTTATCAATTACGATAATCCCTTCTCGTACAGATTGAATCACTGTACTATGCTCTTCATACAAAGATGAAATTTCTTCTGGTTCCATCCCAAACATCATTCTTTTTATGCTTCCAGCTAAATATATAGAACCAACTATCCCCATTAACAAACCGATTATTGTAATCCAAAATACACGCTTCCCATATACTTCTATCGCTCCATGAATATCATCCATTGAAAACCCAACAGATACTACGCCTATAATTTTATTATCCTGATTACGGATTGGAACTTTTCCGCGTAACGAAGGTCCTAATGATCCCGTTGCTTTCGAAACGTAAGATTTCCCTTCTAATAGCACTCCTTTGTTATCTCCACCAACCATTGCTTCGCCTATTTTATCTTTCTTAGGATGTGCATAACGAATCCCTTCTTTATTTCCAACCACAATAAAATCAGCATCTGTATCAATTCGAATTTTTTCTGCAATCGGCTGAATAATAGAAGATGGATTTTCTTTTTGGAAAGCTTCCCCGATTTCTGGTATGGCTGCAACTGTTTTCGCAACATGCAAAGCCCTTTTGCCAATTTGCTCTTCTACTGTTTCAGATAATATGTAATAAAATAAATAACTCGTTAACAGAAGTACAACAAGAATAAGTGTACTAATAGTTAATGTAATTCTCGGTTGTAGTTTTAATTTTTTAAATTTCAAAACCATTCCCCTAACATGACTAAAGATAGAATTTAAAGAAAATACAGTTTTTTTATTATCACGTTTAATCATAACACGGTTACTATATATTTCTTTATCTTTATCTACATAAAAAAAGAAACGAAGTAAAATTACTACCTCGTTTCTTAATAATTGTTATTACACTTTAAATTTATCAATCATTTCTTGTAATTCTACTGCCATTTACTAGAGGTTCTTTCCGTCTTACTATTCTTTATCTTTTTTCACTTCTTTTTTCTCACCTTCTACTACTGATACTACAGGTTTATCATTTGATAGTTGTTGCACGGCACCTTTTCCAGCGAATCCTTCTAGTAATTCTTTTAAATCAATGCCAGAAGAAGCTTTTAACGTTTCTTGCATTGTTGCCATTAAATCAGTCGCATAGCCTGCAACCTTTCCGGCACCGCTATTCTTACCACCGCCGCCTGTATCAACAACTGTAATTTTATCAATATTGCTAAGTGGGCTTGCAATTTCTTTCGCGTAACTTGGAAGCATTTTAAGAACCATATCCATAATTGCCGCTTGACCATATAATTCAAACGCCTCTGCAATTTTTTGTTTCGCTTCTGCTTCTGCTAAACCTTTTAACCTAATAACATCTGCTTCCGCTGTACCTTGCGCTTTTTGTACTTCCGCTTTCGCTTGACCTTGCGCTTTTTCAATTTCTGCTTTTGCTAAACCTTCTACACGTACTTCTTCTGCACGTGCTCTTGCTTCAGCTTCAATCTTATATTGATCCGCATCTGCCTTTTTAATTTGTTTTACTTTTTCAGCTTCAGCTGATTGCTCAACAGCATAGCGATCTGCATCTGCTTTTTTCTTTACTTCTGCGTCATACTGCTTTTCACGACGCGCAATCTCTTTTTCTTCTAACTCAATTTGCTTTTCACGCTCAATGATTTTAACGCGCATTTGCTCTTCTGTAACACCTTGTTGCGCTTTCGCTTGTTGTAATTCGTAAGAAAGATCCGCATCTGCGCGAGCTTGTTCTTGCTCTCGCTTATAAGATTGTACTTTTAATTCTTTATGTTTTTCAGCTTCAGCGATTTGTGCATCACGCTGGTACTCTGCTTCTTTCGCTTCTTTCTCTGCACGAGCTTTTTCAATACGTGCTTCTTTTTCACGCTCTGCATTCGCAACTGTTGCATCACGTTTAACCATCGCAATTTGTGGCTGACCAAGTGCATCTAAGTAACCGTTCTTATCCATTATTTCCTTAATTGTAAAGGAAACGATGCGAAGCCCCATCTTTTTCAAATCAGTTGAAGCTACTTCATGTACCTTTTGAGCAAATTGCTCTCTATTACTATAAGCATCTTCTACTGTCATAGAAGATAAAATAGCACGGAGATGCCCTTCTAAAACTTCTTTCGCTTCTATTTTCAATTCTTCTGTTTCTTTTCCTAAATATTGTTCAGCTGCTGTAGATACTTCTTCAATTGTCGATCCTACTTTAATAATAGAAACACCATTTACTGTAATCGGTACACCTTGCTTCGTATACGTATCACGTGTACCAACTTCTAATTTGTAGTTTAATAGGCTTAAAGGCTCTGCTCTTTGCATAATTGGAACTACGAATGTACCGCCCCCGCGGATAATCTTAATCTTCTTTCCATCATCAGTGGTAACGACATTCTTTCCACCGCCAAGCCAGTTCCCTGTTACAATTAACGCTTCATCTGGACCAACTGTACGATACTTCGTAATGAATACTAAAATGAGTAGAAGTAAAATTGCGAGTAAAACTCCACCGATAATTAATGGAATCGTCATGTAAATTCCCCCTTATAATTTTGGTTTCTTTAAAGAATAAGCGATGTTTTGTACAAGTAAAACACCATCTTGAACTCCCTCGATAATGACCTCAGTTCCTTGTGAAATATCCTTTTTTCCAATTGTTCTAGCTGGTATTGCATTACTTCCAAATTGGGAGGAGATTAATACTTCACCAAACCCTTCTCTAGGGATTGTAGTAATGACTTCTCCCTTGCATCCGATAAATTCCTCCATGCGTTGGACAGTATTTTGTTCTGCTTCTGCAATTGGTTTTAAAATTAGTATTTTCATTATGAAAACACCGATAAAAGATATAGCAAATGAGGCCCCGAAAATAACGAGACTGTTATAGGAGTATAAATATTCTCCTATATAACTAAGTCCACATAACATGGCGAAAAAACTAAGTAGCAACGTTACAACAGATACAGATCCGCCTCCAAAGCTAAATATTGATTCAAGTATATCTCCAAAGAAAATATAAATAACAGTAAGTATAGTTGCAATTATAAATCCATATAAATAAATTGTTTCAAGTGGATAACCGAACAAGATCATTTTTATCCCCCTTTCTTAAACAATCCTTTTTTGTTATGTGTATGCCCCACCTCTTTCAAAGATTATTAATCTTAATTTTCAGTTATTTATCTTTTAAAGAAAAACCTGTAAGACAGGTCTCTAAAAAAGAACAGGAGAAACCTATTGTGACAGGCTCCTCCTAGTAAATAACCGATATATTGTATATCTATATAATATACTATTTTCCACAAAAAGTAAAGTTAAACATACATTGGAAGAGTATTTATTTTACTGATAATATGTATGTTCCATCACCATTATCATATTTATATACATACAAGTAATACTTACCTGATCTTGCATTAAATTTTGCTTCTATATGATTTCCATTAGCTTGACCGTAAGCTGCGTAATTTTGCATATCTGATTCATGGTGAAGTACCCATGTCATCCCGATTCCATACTCATTTAAAACAGAAATATCGATATCTTTCGCTGATGCGACATTAAATGTATAAACATCGGTATGATCCCCGCCGATAAGGCTACCTTTTATAGTAGTGTTTAGCCCAATACGATTTGCTTCTTCTGGACGATTATTTGGTTCTGATTCTGTTACACTTCCATCTTTAATTGTAACAGTTGTTTCGCTTCTACTCTCTTTTCCTTTATCATCTTTTACTCTTAACGCTACTTTATAAGTTCCTTCTCTTTCATATGCATGTACTGGATTAACTTCTTTACTTGTTCTGCCGTCTCCAAAATCCCATAAATAAGAAATGATTTTTCCATCTTCGTCGTTTGATCCATCACTTTTGAATTGAATTACTTCTTTTACAACCCCATTATAAGGCCCGTTTACATTAACCGTCGGAGCTTTATTTTCTCCTTCATCTTTTGCGATACCATGGAAGACTACATCATATTCAAATTCATTTGAACTATTCACACGATAATTAACGAAGTATGCTGTAACCGTTTTGTAGCCACTCCATTCTTTTTGCGTCAATTGTTCTAAGGCCTCATTTACTCTTTTACTCATTGCTTTCCAGTCTTCTGACTCACCTTTTGTTACACTACCTGTAAACGTGCCTTCTAATGTAAATGTATTAAAGAATTGAGATGTATGCTTTGTCATTTTTGTATCTTTCATAGACAACGTTTCACTAATTTCTTTCTTCACTTCTGTTAATGCTTTTGGTGCATGTTCAGCTAAATAATCATCTGCTACTTCCGGCACATTGTACTTATCTTGATTATCAATTAACTGCTGCATATACTCTTGATACTCTTTATTTAACTTAGAATCTTTACTTAAGGTCTCACGATACGTATCATAATTTCCCACATCATTCGCACGAATTAAATCTTGAATTTTATCAAACGTTTCAAATTGATGAGTATATAAGTAAGACTGCAATGCGAACGAGTAGTTATAGAAATCCCAAGAACCATATTTAGCAAATAGTGTACGCTCTGCTGTATAACGGCTTGCAGGATCAGATGATAATCCGCTAATTATACTCTTTCTTGGTACAACGTTATTCGTACGAGTAGATCCTGCGAAAAACTCTGCATTTCCTTCTTGGAACCAAGTTAGCCTTTCATTTTGATACATATCTCCTCTTCCAAATAAACCAGGAACTTCATATCTCCCTTGCAGATAATGAGTAAATTCATGACGGAATAACTCTTCTAAACTATAAATACTTTGCTCTGGTGTACGCTCATATGTAAAGAATGTACCTGTCTCTTCAATATAAATTCCACCGTTGTTTGTTTCATATCCATACAATTGTCTATTTAACTGATATTCATCTGGACTATTATAAATTACGATCGTTAATACATCATCCGCATTTCCTGGCTCTAACGCTTTGTCATTTCCAATTACACGGTGATACTGTGCCTTTACTTCCTTCGCAGCCCAATATAGTCTCTTAATTTTTTCTTCTGATACTTTATCTCCTGTTTTGAACACAATTGAGCCATTGTCGAATGTATACGTTTTTGGTAAGTATTGCTCTTTTCCTTCTTTACGTATTTTCTCTAAATCTACTGTATTCCCGCTATAATCTTTACCATTATAATTTGTTGTAATTTGTTCTACCGCAACAAAATATGGCTCACTTAAACGCGGGTACATATGCATTGCTTGTGTAACAACCTCTAATCCTTTATTTGGATTGCTATGAAACTTCCCTAAACGGCTAGCAAAATAAATGCCATTATTAACGAGCCATTTATTTTCTGGCGTTACTTCATTTAGAAGAGCAATACGATTTATTTCATTAATAAACCCATCTACTTTTCCATACCACATCGTTTCATTCGCTTCTTTACGAGCCTCAGTTAAGTACGACTGTATATCATAGTCAATACCTTGCATCATATCGTATATTGCTTGTCCCTTCATTCGATCATTTACATAAGTAGTATAATTATCATTGTATTGCTTTAAAATATTCGATGCGTATTGAACCGTTTCAACATCGCTTGAAGCATTACTAATTAATTTACCGTATGCAGATACGACTGTATCTTGTTCAACTGTACCAAGCTTAAAGCTTGGATTTTTTGCGATTGCTTTTAAAGCAGGTAAACATTTATCCTGGAAGTTTCTTTCATTTAAGTCGCTTAATTCACTATTATAAAATGCAAGATAAAAAGCGGAACGCAACACTTCAGTAAACGTTTGAATTCCTTTTGAATCATCTTTCGTAAATGTACTACCTCTATGAGCTAATTCATCTATAATGACTTGCATTTTTCTTTTATCTTTATAAAAAGCCTTTGCATCTTCATTAAACTGGAATAGGTCTGTAATTTGGTGCCACTTAATACTACCTAATGTTTCAACTAATTCTTGATCATTCATTTTGTTTAAATCAGCCATTGAATAGCTTTCTTTAACTTGCTTTACTGCAGTTTTCTTCGTAATAGATGCTGGTCGCTGTGAAAAATCTCCTACTTTTAAACGTTCTTGAAATGATAAAGTTTCATCAACTTTTGAAATATGTCCAACTTCATCTACCGGCTTTTCAATTCCAACCGGTTTCGTTTTCAACACGTTATACGGTATTTTTTCTTCCGCTGCTGCATGAGTTTGAAGTGCCCCTAACGATAAAGCCATTGTACTAATGCTAAGCATCACTTTATTGATCTTTGATTTCTTGTTCATATCCTTGCCCCCTATTTTAATATTCCATCCAAGAATTTAACATAAAATCTAGATACAGCAATATAAAATGCAATATTTCATATTATTTCTTCCTATAATTTGTACATATCGTCAACAAATCAACCTTTATCTCCCGACAATAATCTGCTTTCTTCCATTTCTAATACACTTAGAAATCCCCAGTAATACCCTTCTCTCGTAAAAAAAGACACCATCATATGCATGTTTCTAATGAAACTGCCATGATAATGTCTTCTCAAAAAAGTAAAAATTAATTATATATAATAATAAGATTAAACGTTATTTACTTCTTAAATAATCTCTTTCTAAATACGAACATACTTAGTGCGGAAAGAACAAGTGTTATTCCAGAAAGTAAAGTCGATGTGCTAGCCTCACCGCCTGTTGATGGTAAAGATTTCTTGCCTTCCTCTGGCTTATTAGTATGTTGTTTATTTAAAGTGTCTGCTTTTCTTCCCTCGTTTGCAACAACTTGATTATTCCCTTTTGGCTCTTGATCCAATCCTGTTGCTGATTTTTTTACGCCTTCAACTTCTTTTACCGGTTCTTTCACTTCTTCTTTTGTTTCTTCAACTTCTTTTACTGGTTCTTTCACTTCTTCTTTCACTTCTTCTTTTGCTTCTTCAACTTCTTTTACCGGTTCTTTCACTTCTTCTTTTGCTTCTTCAACTTCTTTTACCGGTTCTTTCACTTCTTCTTTTGTTTCTTCAACTTCTTTTACCGGTTCTTTCACTTCTTCTTTTGTTTCTTCAACTTCTTTTACCGGTTCTTTCACTTCTTCTTT
>Ga0209130_1000822_pt1 | contig 26166 bp, 22 predicted proteins | sample AraplaMF_Cvi_mLB_FD_184264 | JGI IMG/M metagenome (GOLD analysis project Ga0209130, IMG submission 184264) | Arabidopsis root microbial communities from the University of North Carolina, USA - plate scrape MF_Cvi_mLB (SPAdes) (version 2) | ecosystem: Host-associated > Plants > Roots > Endosphere...
CTACAAGGGCATTCACGTTTTCGGCGGCTGTTGAAAGCCGCCAAAAATTTTAGTGAGACCGGATCATAGTGCCAAAAGCCTGTTCGGTCAAGACTTCCAGCAGCAGGCTGTGTTCAATTCGCCCGTCAATGATGTGCACCGTGTTCACGCCCGACTTGGCCGCGTCCAGTGCGGAAGAGATTTTTGGCAGCATGCCGCCGGAAATCGTACCGTCTGCGAACATTTCGTCGATTTCGCGCGCCGACAGGTCGGTCACCAGCTTGCCGTTCTTGTCCTGCACCCCGGCGATGTTGGTCATCATGATCAGCTTTTCAGCTTTCAGGATTTCGGCGATCTTGCCGGCTACAACGTCCGCGTTGATGTTGTAAGCCTGGCCATCTTTACCGAAGCCGATCGGCGAAATAATTGGAATAAAGGCATCATCCTGCAGGGCTTTCACCACGGCCGGGTTAATCGCTTCGATCTCGCCAACGAAGCCGATGTCCAGGAACTCGCCTGGTTTTTCCTTGTCCGGCATGGCCATCTTGCGGGCGCGGATCAGGCCACCGTCCTTGCCGGTCAGGCCAACTGCCTGGCCGCCGTAGTGGTTGATCAGCATGACGATGTCCTGCTGCACTTCGCCGCCCAGCACCCACTCCACCACTTCCATGGTTTCTTCGTCGGTAATACGCATGCCCTGTACGAAGGTACCTTGCTTGCCGATCTTCTTCAGCGCATTGTCGATCTGCGGGCCGCCACCGTGCACCACGACCGGGTTCATGCCCACCAGTTTCAGCAGGATCAGGTCGCGCGCGAAGCCATGCTTCAGGCGCTCTTCGGTCATCGCATTGCCACCGTATTTGATGACGATGGTTTTGCCGTGGTAATTGCGAATATACGGCAGCGCCTCGGCCAGGATCTGAGCCTTGACTTGGGGCGTAACGCCGCTCAGGTCAGTGGACATATCCGGGTCGCGGGGAGGCAGGTTGGTCATGGCGAACTTCCACAAAAAAGGTCAATGGTGCGCATTATAGGGCCAATTGAGTTGTAATTTACGGTTTGATCCGCTAGGCTGGGCTTCTCCCTTACGCATGATTGCATTGATGATATGAGCACCTGTGAGCGTTGCGGCGCCGAGTTCCACTGCGCGATGGCCGATGCGCCACCCGGGCAGAAGCCGAGCGGGGCGCCGGGCGAGACGCCCTGCTGGTGTACGTTCCTGCCGCCTGCCGTGCCGGTGCCCGGCGCCGAGGCCGTCGGCTGCTGGTGTCCTGAGTGCTTGCGTGCCCATATCGCTGCCCTGGAAACTCCCTGATGTCGCTTGATCCCAACCTGCTGGGCTTTGTCGCCGCCTTCTGCACCACTTTTGCCTTTGTACCCCAAGTCCTGCTGGTTTGGCGCCAGCGTCATGCCGACGGTATTTCCACCGGCATGTACCTGATCTTCAGCTTCGGCGTGCTTTTGTGGCTGGCATATGGCCTGCAGACCAAAGCCTGGCCGGTCATCATCGCCAACGGCATCACCCTGGTGCTGGCCCTGTGTGTGCTGGCGATGAAACTGCACTTTTCGCGGCGCTGAAAAAGCGCATCATTTCCCGGCTGGCATCCGGCCCGCGCGGGTCGGTGTAGCTGCCTTCCGCACTGCCGCCGGACCAGGCATGGCCGGCGCCATGGATGACCCAGTGCTCGCCCAGCGGTGAACCGTCGTCCAGCCAGTGCGCCTTCAGCGTAAAGGCGTGACCGTCCGGCACCCGGCCCGCGAGCGTGGCTGGATTGGCCTGTTCGCCCAGTGGATGGCTGCGCAAGCCCTGTGCCAGCACCTGCTCGCCATTAGCCGGATGCACGGTGCGGTCCTGGTCTCCATGGAACACGATCACTGGCTGGCCAGCGGTCAACGCCGCCTGTGCGCGGGCCGCGCCGCGTCGCATGGCCAGCAAGGCCGTTGGCAGGTCGCGCGCAGCGGCAAAGGGCAGGCCTGAATGCACGCCCACGGCGGCGAACAGGTCCGGGTAGAGTGTGCCGACAATGACTGCCATGGCGCCGCCTGCCGACAGCCCGGCGATATACACCTCGCTTTGCAGGACCGGGTAGTGCGCCATGACGTCACGCGCCATGGCGGCGATGATGGCGGGTTCGCCCTGGCCGCGTTCCTGGTCCAGGGCACTGAACCAGTTCCAACATCGGGTGTGATTGGCATCCGGGGTTTGCGCCGGATAGAGCACCAGGCAGCCCCGCTCCTCCGCCACCGCATTCATTTGCGTGCCGGCGGCGAAATCGTCAGGGTCCTGCAGGCAGCCGTGCAACATCACCAGCAGCGGCAGCGGCTGGCCCTCATAACAGGATGGCACGTACAGCTTGTAACTGCGGCTGCCGGCGCGGCAATCGAAAACGCCGGCAATGAACTGCGGCTGGCCGGGTCCCGGACGGCCCAGGCGGCGGCGTGCGAGCTGTCCCAGCGCGCGGGAAAACCAATGGCGATCGAGCTTCATAAGCACCTCGGAGGCTGGTTGGTCAGGCTGTCTCCTCGCCACTCCCTATTCTTCTGGTGCCCCATCAGTATAGGCCTATTCCGGGCATTTTTGCCGCACTGCGGTAAAATGTCGGCCATGAGTACTGAACTGCCGCCAGGCGCGCCGGAACTGGCCACGCCCGTGCCATCCCCCTGCATCAGCCTGTGCAAAATGAACCAGGACACCGGTTTTTGCGAAGGTTGCCTGCGCACCATCGACGAAATCGTCGCGTGGTCGCGTGCCGACGACGCGTACAAGCGTGCCGTGTGGGCCGAACTGCGCCGCCGCGAGCAACTGATCGACTTTGACTGACGCAATGAAGCTACACCCATCCATCCACGTTTTCGAACGCGGCTGGCTCTCCTCCAATAATGTCCTGCTGTTGGGCCGACACGACGCGGCCATGATCGACAGCGGCTACGTCGCACACAAGCAGCAGACGCTCGACCTGGTGCGGCATGCCCTGCACGGCCGCCGCCTGGACCGCCTGTACACCACGCACCTGCATTCCGACCACTGTGGCGGCAATGCGGCGCTGCAGGCGCATTTCGGCTGCGACACCTTTATTCCCGAGCCGGAAGCCGACAAGGTGCGGCACTGGGACGAAGACGCGCTCAGTTTCAAGGCCACTGGCCAGCAGTGCGAACGATTTTCCATTGACGGCGTGATCACCGCCGGCGAAACGCTGACGCTGGGCGACCTCGAATGGCAGGTGCTGGGCGCACCGGGCCACCATGCCCACTCCGTGATCTTCTACTGCCCATCGGAGAAAGTGCTGGTATCGGCCGACGCGCTGTGGCAGAACGGCTTCGGCGTGATCTTCCCCGAGCTGGAAGGCGACGAAGGGTTTGCCGAAGCCGCCGCCACGCTGGACGTGATTGCCAGCCTGGACGTGAAAGTCGTCATTCCCGGCCACGGTGCCGTATTCGAAGATGTGGAAGCCGCATTGTCGCGCGCCCGCCGCCGCCTCGACTTCCTGTCCGCAGACCCCAAGCGCAACGCGGAATATGCGGTGAAGGTACTGCTCAAATTCCTGCTGCTGGAACGCCAAAGCATGCCGGTCGCCGACGTGGTGCCGCTGTTCGCCTCCATCCCCCTGATGCAGGCGATCGCCAGCCGCCACCTCGGCATGAGCACCGAGCAGCTCGCCGCCTGGGCCATCAAGCAACTGGTGCGCGCCTGCAGCGCCCGCATCGAACACGACACCCTCCTCAACGACGGCTGACGCTCGGCTATACTGGGGGCATGAGCGCCCAATCCCCGCATGTCCAGCATGTAAGGCAGGTTCTTCTATGGCCCTTGCGGTTGATGCCGCCCGATGGGGCTGAGCGCGCGCATGCACGGCCTTGGGAACTCCTGGGCGCCGATTCGCCGTGGCGTGAGGTTACTTCGGCGCAGGACGCCAGCTCGGCCTTCCAGGAGCGCTATTACACCGAATTCGTCAGCTTCCTGCCCTATGTGCAGCGTTTCCTGTTCGGCGCCGGCCAGCGCCGCATCTTCCGCCGCAAGGATATCGCCAGGGTCCGAGTGACCACCCAGCCTGGCGCCGCGCCGCGCGTGCTGGATGTGCATAACCTCTGCCTGCATTTCTTTTTCGACGTCGATATCGTGCTGTTGGTGATGGAGGTCGGTGCCAGCGACGTGCCCTTCGATGAGGCGCAGGACTTGCTATACCGCTTCGGCCGCGCCTACCCCGCTGGCTGGGATGAAGCGGGCAACGCGCTGCATTGCATGCACGGCGTCGAGTGGCTCGATGCCGACGGCCGCCTGCTGGTGCAATCCGATGCCCAGGAACGGCAAGCCTTCATCGACCAGGTGGTGCGCCACCAGGCTCCGCGCATCGCTTCGCACTGGCGCTACCTGCTGGAGCCAATGGAACCGGATAACCCCGGCGCCACGGCGGCACTGCGCTACCGCCAGGTTGAGTACTACCGGATGCCGATGATGGCCTACCTTGCCGTCGAACGGTCCAGCGAACTTTCACCAGCCGATTTCGCGGCTCTGGGAACAATGGCCGGTACGTCCTCCGCTCCGGCGGATGCCCAACGCACGCAGTCGGATGGCGTCGACCGCCGCTATTTCTACGATCGCTTCTGGTGTAACGGTGGCGCGGCGCCCTACACACGCTACATCTGCAGCGGCTACGCGCTGGTGGTCGTCGGCGACGCGGCTTCGCAATTCTTCTGCTGCAAGGAGCGCGGTGTGCTGTCGCAGTTCCGCCACCAGCACTTCCTGCTGTTCATGATCGCCCACCTGCAGAAGGCGTCATTGCTGATGTTTTCCGATCGCTTGGCGGAGGCGCTGACCCAACTGCAGGTAACCGATGCCGACAGCGTGCGGTTGTTCAAGCGTCGCATCCGTTATGCCTTCGAGAGCTTCCTGCGCTTTACGCACCGCTACTGGTTCACGGAGATCTCGGACCAGCAGCAAATCCGTGCGCTGTTCCGCATGTGCGGCCAGCACCTCGACATCGAGCGCGCCTACGCTGAAGTCAAAACCCGCGTAGGAGACATGAATGGTTATCTTGAGGCGGACAGCTTGCGGCGCCAGGCCAATACCGTGGTGCGCCTGACGGTGGTCACCATCTTCGGCATGATTGGCACCATCACCACAGGCTTCCTCGGCATGAACCTGCTGGCGGAAGCCGATGCGCCGATGTCGCGCCGAGTGTGGTTCTTCGGAGCGGTCTTCGTCATCACCACCGCTTTGACGGTGTACACGATGGCGAAGTCGAAGCGCCTGTCCGATTTCCTCGATGCCTTGTCCGATGAACGCCTGTCCGTTTGGACTAAAGTGAAGGCGCTGGCTGCTGTGTGGCGTTCTTAAATTGACAATATTTTGCGCGCGCTGCAAGATCGGGTTTTCCATTGCCTGTGAAGCCTTCATGAAGCCAAGCCGCGTCGCCACCGCACTAGCCCTTTGTTTCTCCATGCAGGGATTCGCCTGCGCCAGCAATGCGCCAATCACTCGCGTGACACTGTATTCCGGGATCGCTACGGTGGAACGCCTCGCCCAGGTTTCTCCCGGGATGAAAGAACTGGAAATCACCGGCCTGCCGGCCAATTTCGATGCGCAGACGCTGCGCATCCAGGCTTCGCCAGGTGTGCAGGTCGGGCAGGTCGTGACGCGCGACGTGGGGCAGGCGGAAGCTGTCAGCCCGCGCGAAGCGGAGCTGGAGGCCAAACTGCAGGCGTTGGAAGACAGCCGTGATTTGCTGAACGTGGAGATCGAGTCCTCCGTCCTGGTGAAGAATTACCTGTCCAAGCTGAATGGCGGTGAAAACGTCTCGGCCCCGGTCGACGGCAAGTCGCTTGCTGCCGCTGTCGATACCATCAAGCGCGGCGGCCGCGAGGCATTGGCACAGATCCAGCGCACTCACGTTCAACTGCGCGAGGTCGAAAAGAAGATCAAGGCGGCACAGCGCGAATTGGACAAGGCCCGCAGCGGAGCACGCGACCAGCGCAGCATTACCGTTGCTGTCGCCGCACAGCAGGCCGGCAGTATCCAGCTTTCTTACCAGGTCAACCGGGCGGGCTGGAAACCTGCTTACCGCGCATCGCTGAACTCCGCCACGTCCACCATTGAGCTGGAGCGCATGGCAGTCGTGGCGCAGAAGTCCGGTGAGGATTGGAGCGGCGTCGAGATGCGGCTTTCCACCGGCCAGCCACGGCTGTCGCCGCAAGCGCCTGAACCCGTGCCACAGCGTCTGACTTATCACCCGCCAAGGCCGCCCCAGGAATCACGCATTGCGGAGGCGCTGGCGTATGCACCAGCGCCGGCTGCCGTTCCGGTGACCGTTACGGGATCTCGCATTGCCTCAGACAATTTCATCCCGCCCGTGTTGGAGACACAAGGCACGTTCGATACGGAGTTCTCGGTGCCGAATCGCGTTAGCCTGGCTTCTGACGGCCGCGAAATTACCCTGGCCCTGTCGACCTTGAAGGTCCCGGCCAAGCAGCGCGTGCGCGTTGTTCCCCGCCAGGAGAAGTTCGCCGTCATCACGGCGGAAGCTGAGCGCCCATCCGGCGTCTGGCTAAACGGAAATATCCAGCTGTTCCGCGATGGAGGCTATATCGGCGCTACGTACTGGAACACCCAGTCTTCGGACAAGCTGGCACTGTCGTTCGGCCGCGATGAACTGGTGCGCGTCACGGTGGATCGCGCCGAGCAGCAATCCGGCAGCCGGGGCTTCCTGTCGCAACGCGGCGAGCAGCAGGTCGCCGATGTGTTCACGATCAGCAGTTTCCACAAAGCGCCGGTCGAATTGCTGGTGCTGGAATCGACGCCTGTCAGCGCATCGGAAGAGATCAAAGTGAAACAGACATTCTCGCCGCAGCCCGGTATTGCGGCCTGGGAGCAGCGCCAGGGCGTAGTCGGCTGGGAAAAAACCATGGCGCCGAATGAGACCATGAAAATCAATGTCGGTTACAGCATCACCTATCCCAAAGAAGGTACAGTAAGCGGCATGCAAAATTTCTGAGGACAGATCCATGACACTACCTGCCGTATTGCAGAATCTGACGATTCCTGTCATCGCATCGCCGATGTTCATCGCCAGCGGTCCCGCCCTGGTGGCAGCCCAGTGCAAGGCGGGCATTGTCGGCTCTTTCCCGGCGCTGAATGCACGGCCCAAGGAACTGCTCGACACCTGGCTGACCGACCTGCAGAAGGAGCTTGCCGACTACCAGGCCCGGAATCCCGGCGTGCGGGTGGGGCCGATTGCGGTCAACCAGATCGTCCACGACTCCAACGAGCGCCTGGCGCACGATGTGGAAGTGTGCGTGCGCCACAAGGTGCCAATCATCATCTCTTCGCTGCGCGCGCCGCCTGTGGAAATGTTGGATGCTATCCACAGCTACGGCGGCATCGTGCTGCATGACGTGATCAATATCCGCCACGCGCAGAAGGCACTGGAAGCAGGCGTTGATGGCCTGATCCTGGTCGCCAGTGGCGCGGGCGGCCATGCCGGTACGCTGTCGCCATTTGCGCTGGTTGGCGAGGTGCGGCGTTTCTTCGATGGGCCGCTGGCGCTTTCGGGTTCGATTGCTACCGGCGATGCGGTGCTGGCAGCGCAGGCGATGGGTGCCGACTTCGCTTACATCGGTTCACGCTTCCTGGCGACGCAGGAGTCCAACGTCACGGAGGACTACCGGGAGGCCATCATCGAATCGTCGGCGGCCGACGTGGTCTATACCAACCTGTTCACAGGCGTGCACGGTAACTACCTGAAGAAGTCCATCGTTGCTGCGGGCCTCGATCCGGAGAACCTGCCGGAATCGGACAAGACGAAAATGAGCTTCAACAGCGGCACGGCCAAAGCATGGCGCGATATCTGGGGCGCTGGCCAGGGCGTCGGTTTGATGCATGATGTGCCGACGACCGCCGAACTAGTGGAGCGCCTGAAGACGGAATACAACGCTGCGCGTGCTCGCCTGCAGCTTCGCACGTAATAAATGCGCGCGTTTCGTAATGTTTTGTAAGCGCTCATGATGAGGCGTGAACGCAATCACCGGGCTGCGGCCGGCGCTCTGTAAAGTTTTGTAAGCGCCGCTGCGGTCCCTCCACAAAATCCTCATAAGAATCAAAGGTTTGCGCTGATGCCTTGCACGCCAGGGCGTCGCTGGTGTCACATTTTTCACGGTGTTAGCATGAATTTACTGATCGATAACACCCCGTGGAGATGCCTTCGTGCCAACCAGCCGTATCCTGCGCGCCGCACTGTCCCTGGCGCTGATTTGCACCAGCGCCGCACGCGCCGGAACCCTGGTGCTGGAGAGCTGGCGGGTTGACGACAAGGCTCTGTGGGAAACCGTGCTGCTGCCTGCATTCGAACGCAAGCACCCCGGCATCTCGGTAAAGTTCTCGCCCACCGCCCCTACTGAATACGACACCAGCCTGGCTGCGCGCCTTGGCAACGGCACCGCGGGCGATATGCTGGCTTGCCGCCCCTTCGATACCTCGCTGCTGCTGTACCGCCGCGGCTATCTCGAAAAGCTGAACGGCAAGGCCGGCATGGAGAACTTCGCGCCTGGTTCGCTGGTCGCCTGGCAGACCGACGACGGCAAGGAGATCTTCTGCATGCCGGTTGCCTCGGTAATCCACGGCTTCCTGTACAACAAAAAGATCTTCCGCAAGCTTGGCCTGCAGCCGCCCGCGACGGAGGCCGAATTCTTTGGCGTGCTGGATGCTGTGCGCAAGAGCCAGTACGCGCCGCTGGCGCTGGGCACGGCCGACGAATGGTTGTCCAGCCAGACCGTGTTCACCAATATCGGCCCGAATTACTGGGGCGGGGAGCAGGGCAGGCGCGCGCTGATCGCGGGAAAAGCCAGGTTCACTGACGCGCCGTTTGTTGCAGCCTTCGAGTTCGAAGCGCGCCTCGCGGCCTATATGCCCAAGTCGGCGCCCGTGCAGACATACCGGGATGCACAGCTCCTGTTTGCGCAAGGTGGAGCCGCGATCTACCCGGCTGGTTCCTGGGACATCTCTTACTTCAACCAATTCCCTGAGCTCGAACTGGGCGTGTTCGCACCGCCAGTCCAGCAGGCGGGCGACCGTTGCCAAATCTCCGATCACATGGACATCGGCATCGGCATCAACCGCAAGTCGCGCAACAAGGCCGATGCCTACAAATTCCTGGCCTGGCTCGGCTCCCAGGAGTTCGCCGACCTTTATACCAACCGCGTGATCGGATTTTTCACGCTTTCGAACCACCTGATCGCGGTGCGCGACCCGCTGGCCAAGCAGATGGCGGCCTGGCGCACGACGTGCGATTCGAACTTCCGCCTCAATGCGCTGATCATGAACCGCGGCTTGCCCAATATGGAGAGCGAGCTGTGGTCGGTGAACGCGCAAGTGCTGAACGGGAAGCTGGGCGCGCGCGAGGCGGCAGCGCGGATACAGAACGGTTTTGCAAAGTGGTACTTGCCACAGCAGTAATGATCACACTCCCCCAAGCAGTGTGTTGGCCCCGGCATGGGGAGTATGCCGGGGAATTTTTTGCAGCGCTTTAGAGACGATAAGGAAAAAGAAATGAACGGAGCACCGCTAGGAAGGAAGAAACTACCGCAGTTGATCGCGCTGATGTTTGGCACGCTGGCACTGCATAACGTGCAGGCGCAGGCTGCAGATGGCAATGACGCCTTGCAGTCAGTGGAAGTTCGCGGCATTCGCGAAACGCTGAAGCGCAACCTGGCCGAGAAGCGCGATGCGCTGAATGTGGTGGATTCCGTCACGGCGGAGGACCTGGGCAAGTTCCCGGACAAGAACGTGGCCGATTCCCTGCAGCGCATTCCCGGCATTTCGGTCGACCGCACCTGGGGCGAAGGCCGCGATATCTTCGTGCGCGGCACCGACAAGAACCTGAACATGACGCAGCTGAACGGCCAGTCGGTTGCTTCCGCTTACTGGTGGAAGAACGATGCGCAAAGCCGCGGTTTTAACTACGACATCCTGCCGTCCGAACTGGTCGGCAGCCTTGACGTCTTCAAGAGCCCTTCGGCCGACCTTGACGAAGGCAGCATCGGCGGCCTGGTGATCGTCCGTACCCGCAAGCCGCTGCAATTCAAGAAGCCCTTCACCGCGCAGGCTTCGGCGGAAGCAACTTACAGCGACCTGCCGAAAAAGACCGACCCGCAGTTCTCCGGCCTGGTGAACTGGGTCAACGAAGCCAAGACTTTTGGCGTGCTGGTCGCTCTGAGCCGCCAGGAGCGCACCATGCGCCGCGACGGCCTGGAAAACTTCACCGACGCGACCAAGTACAACATCGTCGACCAGAATGGCGTGGTCACCCCGAACGCCTACGCCTCCTGGGGCGGCGGCACGCCGATCTTCCGCCAGGATCGCGAACGCACTACCGGCAACATCACCCTGCAACTGCGCCCCACGCCGCAATCGGACATATCGCTGAATTACCTCAATTCCGATATGAAGATGGATAACAGCAACCAGAACTACCTGTGGCAGATCGGCGGCCTGGCCGATGCGAACAACAATATTCGTGTGGATAACCCGCGCTTTATCAACAACTCGGACGGCGGCAAGTCCGTAGTGGGGGGCACGGTGGGACCGGTGAACGGCGTGTCGTTCGAGCCGATCTACCGCGAAGCTTACGTAAAGTCGAAAGTGCTGGACCTGGAAGGCAGTTACGACGGCGACAACTGGAAGCTGCACGCGCAGGCCGGCACTACTTCCGGTTCCGGCGGCAGCAAGCATGACCGCAACTTCTGGTTCACCGGGAACACCCGCGCCACCATCAACATCGCGCCGGATACCTACGAGGTGAAGTACCTCGACATGAGCCCTCTCGATCCGACCAAACTGACGCTGCAAAGCGCGCGCGACTGGATCCGCCGCATGGAGAGCAAGGAAAACTATGGGCAGGCCGACCTGACCTTCGACCTGGAAAATCCTTACATCAAGTCGGTCAAAGTAGGCCTGAAGTACCGCGACAACAAGGTGCAGAATCGCCGCACCATCGGCACTGTCGGTCCCGGCAGCGTTGGATGGATACCGTACACGCTGGCCGACCTTTCCACTGGCCCGTCGCCGATGATCAGCCAGGAGGCCGCGACCGCGGGCTCGCTGACCCAGTTCGCCTGGGTGGACGATGGACTTGCTGCCAGCAAGGGCTTTACCATGTACGACAAAGGCATGGTCTACAAGGAAGCCAAGGGCGAGTACTACCGCATCGAGGAAAAGATTTCGGCGGCCTATGTGCGTGCGGATTACGGCTTCGACAAATGGCGCGGCGATTTTGGCGTGCGCCTGGTGCGCACCAAACAGACGTCGGACGCCTACCAGGACCTGGACGGCAAAGGCAATTACGTGCTGGGCAGCGTAGGCCGCAGCTACACCGACGCCCTGCCGAACATCAACGTGGTGTACGACTTCCGCAAGGACCTCCTGCTGCGTGCCGCCGCGTCGCGCGTGATGGCCCGCAACACGTTCAGCGACCTGAGTGCCAGCACGGAGGTGAGCGGCACCACCAATGCCGCCACCGCCGGCAATCCGATGCTCAAGCCATACCACGCCAACCAGTTCGAGATCGGCGCCGAGTGGTACTTCGCCGATGCATCGCTGCTGTCCGCCACCGCCTTCGCCAAACAGCTCGATACCTTCATCTACACCTCAACGGCGATGGAGAATGTGGCAGGTGTACAGCGTCCGGTCACCCGGCCGCACAATGCCGACAACGGCGCCAAGGTGAATGGCCTGGAGATCCAGTGGCAGCAGGCCTTTGGCAGCAGCGGTTTCGGGACGGTGGTCAACTTCACCTACACCGACGCCAAGACTGGCGCGGTGGCGGGTGGCCGCAAGCTGAATGTGATCGGCAACTCGAAGAACCAGATGAATGCCAGCGTGTTCTACGAAAAGAACAGCTACAGCGTGCGCCTGTCGTACAACTACCGCTCCAAGTCCTACGGTGGCCTGGACCAGGGCGGCCAGGACGTGACCAGCGCCTACGGCCAGTGGGACGCCACCGCCAACTGGGACATCACGCCGCAGCTGAGCATCTTCGCCAGCGCCGTCAACATCGGCAATGAACTGATCCGCACCAACACCACCGACGGCTTGCCGGTTGGCGTGTATGAGAACGGCGCGCGTTACAGCGTCGGCCTGCGCGGCAAGTTCTGATTCGCCGCAACGCCCCCTCCTGTCCGGGAGGGGGCTTCTTCACCCTCGTCCTTCGGATTCACATGCACAAAGAACAGACCATCGAGATGGCCGGCGCACAAGCCGTCCCTGGCGCCAGCAACGTGGCAGTGGCCATGACTTTCATCGGCCTGATGTTTTTCATCCTGGGCTGCGCCACCTGGCTGAATGGATCGCTGATCCCCTTCCTCAAGATCGCATGCGACTTGAACAACTTCCAGTCGCTATGGGTCACCTTTGCCTTTTACATCGCCTACACCCTGATGGCATTGCCTTCTGCCGCGGTGTTGCGCCATACCGGCTACCGGGCCGGCATGTCGATTGGCCTGGCCGCGATGGCGTTTGGCGCCGTGCTGTTCATTCCTGCAGCGCGCACAGCCTCTTATCCGCTGTTCCTCCTGGCGCTGTTCACGCTGGCCAGCGGCATGACCCTGATGCAGACCGCGATCAACCCCTACATCGTCTGCATCGGTGCGCGCGAGAGTGCCGCAACACGCATCAGCATCATGGGCCTGTTTAACAAGACTGCGGGGGTGCTGGTGCCGCTGGCCTTCAGCGGCATGATGCTGTCAGACTTCGGCCGTTACTCGGACGCGACGCTGGCTGCCATGAGTGCCGCGGACGCTGCGCTGCTGCGCAGCCAGCTCGCACAACGCCTGGTGCTCCCATATGGACTGATGGCTGTCGGCCTGCTGGCGATGGCAGTCATTGTTCGCCTGTCCCCGTTGCGCGAAATTTCGGGGCAGCAGGCCAGCAGCGAGGCGGGCACCTCGCGCTGGGGCGTGCTGCAGTTTCCGCAACTGGTGCTGGGTGCACTGGCGCTGTTCGTCTATGTCGGCGTGGAGGTGATCGCGGGCGACACCATCGGCCTGTACGGACATAGCCTGCATGTGGAGAAGTTCGGCATCCTCACCTCCTACACCATGGGCTTCATGGTGGCCGGCTATATTGTCGGCATCGTGGCAATTCCGCGTTGGCTGTCGCAAAAGCAGGCATTGCTGCTGTCGGCAGTGTGCGGCATCGTATTCTCTTTCGGCGTGATCCAGGGTTCTGCGACCGGCAGCGGCCTGTCGCAAGCGCTGTTGGGCGTGTTCGGCGTGCCGGCGGTACCGGATACCGTGATGTTACTGGCCATGCTGGGCTTTGCCAATGCCCTGGTCTGGCCGGCAATCTGGCCGCTGGCGCTGGAGGGCCTGGGACGCTACACCGCCAGCGGTTCGGCCCTGCTGATCATGGGCATCGCCGGCGGCGCGCTGCTGCCGATGCTGTATGGGCACCTGTCCGACGTTTCCGGCTCGCAGGCGGCATACTGGCTGCTGTTGCCGTGCTACGCCCTGATCCTGTTCTATGCCGTAAAAGGACACAAAATGACGTCATGGAGATAGAATTGCCGGATCGTTATCTGCTGGAGTAGTAGGTGCACAAGTCCCACCGGCGTTTGCAGATCGCGCGCCTGGCGCGCCTGCTCTCACTTCCCCTGATGCTGATGTCATTGCCCGCCCAGGCGGCCGCGCCTTCCTTGCAGGTGCTGCACTGGTGGACGTCGGCCGGGGAACGCCACGCCGCCAACGTCCTGGCGGTGCGCTTGGGCGATGAAGGGATTACCTGGCAGGACGCGGCAATTCCCGGCGGGGCGGGGCTCGGCGCCGGCAAGGTCCTGCGCAGCCGTGTCCTCGCGGGCAATGCACCGGATGCCACGCAGATCATCGGCGTCTCCATCGGCGAGTGGGCGGAACTGGGCCTGCTGCTTGAACTGGATAGCGTCGCCAACAGCGGCAACTGGAACAAGGCGCTTTTTCCCACCGTGCGCGACCTGGTTCGCCACCGCGGCCACGTCGTCGCAGCGCCGCTGGGCATTCACCGCATCAACACCCTGTTCTACAACCGCAAGCTGTTCGAGCGCCTGGACATGGCACCTCCCGCCACGTGGGCCGACTTCGAGAAAACGGCGCGGCAGTTGCGTGCCGCCGGCATTACGCCCTTGGTGCAGAGCAGCGAGCCGTGGCAAGTCGCCACCTTGTTCGAAAACCTTCTGCTGGCGACTGGCGGACCCGAGTATTATCGCGAGCTGTTTGTGCGCCAAAGCCCACAGGCTGCCGCCGACCAGCGCCTGACGCTGGCCCTGCAGCGCCTGCGCACCATGAAAGGCTGGATGCTCAATCCGGCGGACGAGCAGCCATGGACGGAAGCCGTCAAGCGTTTCTCGCGCGGCGAGGCTGCGATGTTCGTGATGGGAGACTGGGCCAAGGCTGAACTGAACGAATTGGGCCAGTCGATCGATACCGATTTTTCTTGCGCCCCGCTGCCTGGCACTGACAACTATCACCTCTACAGCGTGGACACCCTGGCCATGTTCGTCAACGATTACGCACACCAGGCGGCGCAGGAAAAGCTGGCGAAGACCGTGATGTCGCCGCTCGCGCAGCAGCAATACAGCGCCGCCAAGGGCTCGGTGCCGGTGCGCCGCGACGCCAATCCCGCATCGATGGACAGTTGCGCGCGTTCCTCCTGGCGCAGCTTCGCTCGCGGCACGGCAGCGCAGGCGCCCAGCCTGGTGCATCGCATGGCCGCCGACGAAGAGAGCCGCGACGCGATCATCGCCGAACTGCACCGCTTCTACATGGACGACACCGTGACGGCCGCGGATACGCAGCGCCGCCTCGCAAGCCTCCTGCGCACCTTGAACCTGCGCTCACACAAACAGCAAGGAAGCCAACATGCCACGCAAGATACTGATCGTCGATGACGACCAAAAGACCCGGCTGCTGCTCAAGACCTACCTGGAGAAGAACCAGTATGAGGTGATCCTTGCGCATAATGGCGAGAGCTTCCTGGCCGAACTGCACGCGCACGCCGAGCAATTGTCGCTGGTGATCCTCGATGTCATGCTGCCGGATACCGACGGTTTCGCGCTGTGCCGCATCGTGCGCCAGCGCTCGAACCTGCCGATCATCATGCTGACCGCCAGTTCGGACGAAACCGACCGCGTGGTGGGGCTGGAGCTGGGCGCCGACGACTACATCGCCAAGCCATACAGCCCGCGCGAGCTCCTGGCGCGTATCAAGGCGATCCTGCGCCGTGCCGGTGCCGACCCTTCACCGACGGTGCGGGCCTACCACTTCAACGGCTTCACACTGGACCTGGCAGAGCGCACCGTGGTCGATAGCGAAGGCATTCCACTGGCGTTGACCGGACTCGATTTCCAGCTCTTGAAATATTTCGTCGAGCACCCGGGCACGGTGCTCGACCGCAGCCTGCTTTGCGAGGAGACCCGCGGCCGGGATTCCGGACCGCTTGATCGTTCGCTGGATGTGCAGATCAGCCGGCTGCGCCTGCGGCTCAATGACGATGGCAAGCAACCCATGCTGATCAAGACCGTGCGCGGCGCGGGTTATGTGTTCTCCGCCACCGTGGCCGTGACGCATGCTTAGGCTCTGGCCGCAATCGCTGCTGGCGCGCCTGTCGCTGGTAATGGTGGCAGGCCTGCTGCTGACGCAGGTCGCCGTGAGCGTGCTGTGGACCATGCAGCTTCGCGACAAGACCGAGGCCGATGTCAAATCGGCGGCGCAATACCTTGGACAAGGCGCGGCCAGCTCGATCCGCTTCTTCCGCAGCCTGCCGCCAAGCTACCGCAGCCTGCTGATCCAGCAATTCCGCGAAATGGGCGGGACGCGTTTCTACGTTGCGCTGAATCGTGATGAGGTCAATGTGCAGCAAATCGCGCCAAATGCATTGGCGCACACTGCGCTCGGCGCTTTGGAAGCCACGCTGCGCAAGGACCTGGCTGGGGACAACCGCCTGCGGCTGGATTTCGCCTGGCCCGATCAACTGACCGTGTCCCCGGACGGCGTGCGCGTCGGCGACCTGCCGGAAGCGTGGGTGCGCCACATCCTGCTGCTCAAGCCCGATCCTGCGCCCATCCTGGTGATCCAGACCGAGCTTGAGCCGGGCAACTGGCTTTACCTCGCCACACTGATGCCCAACCCTTACTTCTTGAACAGCAACGACCCGCTGTCGGCGGACAGACTGGTAGTGCAGGGCGTATCGCTGGCTGTGCTGCTGCTGCTGTCCTTCCTGGTTGTGCGTTCGATCACGCGTCCGTTGGCGGCACTATCCGACGCAGCAGAAGCTTTCGGCAAGGACGAACATGGGCCAGCCTTGCCGGAATCAGGCAGCCGGGAATTCGTGAATACGGCCCGTGCTTTCAGCGCCATGCGCGAGCGCATCGCCAAGTACATCAAGGACCGCGAGCGCCTGTTCATCTCCATCTCGCACGACTTGCGCACCCCGATCACGCGCCTGAAGCTGCGCGCCGAACTGCTGGACGACGACGCGCTGCGCAGTGAGTTCGAAGAAGACCTGGATGAACTGGACATGATGGTCAAAGGGGCGCTGCAATGCGTGAAAGACAGCGACATCCATGAAAACCCGACCGAAGTCAAGCTGGACCCTTTGATCCGCCGCCTCGTGCGCAGTGCGCAACTGGCAGGACATAACGTGGCCTACGACGAAAGCGGCATCGCCGTGCGCGGCAAACCGCTGGCGCTGAAACGCGCCATCGGCAACCTTCTCGACAACGCCCTGTTCTACGGCGAGCGCGCGCAGATCAGCGTGCGCGCAGTGGAGGGATGGATGGAAATCGCGGTGCGCGACCATGGCCCCGGCGTGCCGGAAGAGGCAATACCGAGCTTGCTGGAGCCTTATGTGCGCCTGTCGCATGGCCGCGAACGCAACGACACCGGCATGGGTCTTGGCCTTGGCATCGCCAAAGGCATCGTGGACAGCCACGGCGGCCAGCTGCTGCTGGCCAATCACCCGGATGGTGGCTTGAATGCGGTGATCAGGCTCCCGGCGGGAGCCTCGGCGGAACCAAGCCTTAGCGCTGGGTAAGATCGGTTGGGTTGATCGCCCACAGGCCGGGCAGATTGCGCCAGTAGCCATAAGCATCCATGCCAAAGCCGACCACGAAGCGGTTCGGAATGGTCAGGCCGACCAGGTCGGCCTTCACCGGCTTCGATTTGCCAATGTCTTTGTCGCAGAAGACGGCGATAATGACTTCCTTGGCGCCCATCTCCAGCAGGCGCTCCTTGACGTGCGCCAGGGTTTCGCCTTCGTCGAGGATGTCATCCAGCACAATCACCGTGCGGCCGGAGACGGTGGGACGGGGGACAACTTTCCACACCACTTTGCCGCCCTGGTCTTCGTCGCCGTAACGGCTGACGTGGATGTAGTCGAATTCGAGCGGGAAGGTCAGTTGCGGCAGGATGTTACCGGTGAACACGACAGCGCCACCCATCACCCCCAGCACCAGGGGAAACTCCTGTCTGGATGGATCACCGAAGCGGTCGTTCAGCGTATCGGCCATGCGGCTGACCGCAACCTGTACCGTTTCCTTGTCGAAGAGCTCTTCTGCGTTCTGGAGCAGGGCGCGTGCGCGGTTGTGGTGAAAGTCTTGCATGATGTTCTGCGGCAGGTCAAGAATGGCTCAATTATCCCGCCATTCCGCCGCCTGCCCTAGGAACAGTTGGATTTACGCCACAGGCTTCGTCATCTCAACTGTAATCGCGCACATCGTCGATGATCTTGCCGTCATTTGGCAAACTGCCACGCGGCGCAAAGCGTACTTCCCCGCGCAGCTTGGTGATGTCGCGGATGGTGGCGATGATGTCGGACGCCTGTGCCGGCAGCGCCGGATCGTCGGTTTCGCAATGCAGGGTCATCACTTCGTCCGCGATTTTGCCGGAAACCACCAGGCGCGCCTTGCCCATGCCGGGATGGCGGCGTGCGATCTCGTGTACCTGCGAGGGGTGGACGAACATTGCCCGCACCTTGGTGGTCTGGTCGGCGCGGCCCAGCCAGCCCTTGATGCGCGTATTGGTGCGGCCGCAGGCCGATGGCGCGCCATCCGTCAGCACGGCCGACAAGTCGCCGGTGGCAAAACGGATCAGCGGATAGTCCGGGTTGAACAGTGTGACCACGATTTCGCCTACTTCGCCGGGCGCTACCGGTTCGCCGGAACCGGGGCGCACGATCTCCAGCAGCACATCTTCGTCCAGCACCATGCCGGGATTGAGCTTGCCATTGCTGCGCGTTTCGTAAGCGATGCTGCCGATATCCGCGGAAGCGTAGGTCGAAATCACTTCCGGCACCCCATGTTCGGCGAACCACTGGCGCAGCGATTCGGGCAGCGCCTCGGCACCCATCATGGCGCGCTTTACACTGCTGATGTCCGCGCCCATTTCGGCAGCCTTTTCGATGATGATCTTCAGGAAGGAGGGCGTGCCGATATAGGTATCCGGGCGCAGTTCTGCCATCGCTTGCACCTGCAATTCAGTCTGGCCGGCGCCCGCTGGAATTACCGTGCAGCCGATGCGCGCGGCCCCGCCTTCGACCATGAAGGCGGCCGGGGTGAAATGGTAGGAGAAGCAGTTCTGCACCAGGCAGCCGGGGCGTACGCCAGTGGCGAACATGGGGCGTGAGAAGCGCCACCAATCGATCGAGCGGCCCTCCGGGTCAAAGATGGGGCCGGGCGACATGAAGATGCGCCCAAGCTTTGCGGATGGTGTGCTGTTCAGGCCACCGAAGGGGCGCTCCTGCGCCTGCAGCGCTTTCAGGTCGGATTTGCGCGTGACCGGCAGTCGCGCCAGCGCGTCGCGGCTGTTGATGCGCGAGGCATCGATGCCGGACAGGATGCGCGCCCAGCCCGGTGCCGATTGTGCTTGCGCTACCAGCAGCGGCAGTCGTTCCATCAAATCGCGTTCGCGCTCGGCGTGCGGGCGCGTCTCGAGGCTATCCAGGGTTTCGGCCATCATGCCGCTCCTTCAATCTCGCGTTGCAGTTTCTTGGTCAATTTTGCAAATACCAGCTCATGCGAGCGCTTGAGCAGCGCTTTTGCTTCCGCATCCGGCAGCTTGGACAGGTCTTGCACCATCACCCACTTGGCGCGCGCCAGGTAGGGTGCAGGGATGATGCCGTCGCGGTCTGTCAGCTCCAGGAAGCGCTCGTCGTCCACCTTGAAGCTGATTGCTTTTGCGTTGTCTTTTGCATCCATTGCGGCAAACATCTTTTCGCCAACCGAGAACACCAGGTTGCATTCCCATTTGATGTCTTCGGTGGTTCCAGGCAGGGTGCGGCAGAATTCTTTTGCTTTGTTCAGGTTCATTTTCAGGCAAGCCAGCGTTTGCGGCGTCGATAAAACTTCATGTCGCGGAAGCTCTTGCGGCCGGCACCGGACATGCCGAGGTAGAACTCCTTGACGTCTTCGTTGTTGGCCAGTTCGCTGGCTTCGCCTTCCATCACCACCCGGCCGTTTTCGAGGATGTAGCCAAAGTCCGCGTAGCGCAGTGCCACATTGGTGTTCTGCTCCGCCAGCAGGAAGGACACATTCTCTTTTGCGTTCAAGTCTTTGACGATGCCGAAGATCTCTTCCACGATCTGCGGCGCGATGCCCATTGACGGCTCGTCCAGCAAAATCATGGAAGGCTTGGCCATCAGCGCGCGGCCGATGGCGCACATCTGTTGCTCGCCGCCGGAGGTATAGCCGGCCTGGCTGTTACGGCGCTCGCGCAGGCGAGGAAAGTAGTGGTAGACCTTCTCCAGCGATTCCTTCATTTCGCCGCGCGATGCACTGCGCGTATAAGCCCCTGTCAGCAAATTCTCCTCGATGGTCAGGTGGCCGAAGCAGTGGCGCCCCTCCATCACCTGCGACAGCCCGCGCTTGACCAGCTCATTGGGCGTGAGCTGGTCGATGCGTTCCCCCTTGAATTGCACTTCGCCTTTGGTCACGTCGCCGCGCTCGCCGCGCAGCAAGGTCGAAATGGTCTTCAGCGTGGTGGACTTGCCGGCGCCGTTGGCGCCCAGCAGGGCAACGATCTTGCCCTGCGGGACCTGCAGCGACACGCCCTTCAGCACCAGGATCACGTGGTCGTAAATGACCTCAATGTTATTGACTGACAGGTAGCTCATAAGCGGCTCACTTCATGCAGGCAGGCGTGATCTTCTTCTCGGCGGCGTATTTGCTGGACGATTCATCCACCAGCTTGCGCAGCAGGACCTTGTCGCCCACCACCCAGTTTGGCGTGACAGCCTTCCAGGCCTTGCCGTCCCATTGCTGGACTTTCACAGCGCCCGAGCCCTCGTGGTCGTCGCAGGAAGTCTTCACGGTCGGGAACATATTGAATACACCCAGTGCCTTCTGGCGCGCCTCGTCGATATTCAGGTTTTCGAAGCCCCAGCGCAGCTGTTCGCCGGTGACAGCCTTGCCCTTGCCGAACTTCTCCTGCGCGGCGCGCATTGCTTCCACATACATCACGCCGGCGGTCAGGCCGCGCATGTGATAGACGGAACCAATGCGAGCCTGGTCGGTGAGATTGCCTTTGCCGCCGGCATAAACCTTCTTGCGCAACTCATCCAGCAGCGGGTAATTGCCCGGCGTGTTGAAGGTCATCGACGTGTAGCCCTTGGCCGCGTCACCGGAAGGCACGGTGTCCTCTTCCGAGCCGGCCCACCACACGCCCAGCATCTTCTCGCGCGGGAAGCCGTTGCGCTGCGCAGTCTTGATCGCGACGGAGTTCATCACACCCCAGCCCCACAGGATCACGTAATCAGGCTTGGCCTGGCGAATCTGCAACCATTGCGACTGCTGCTCGCTGCCTGGCGGCGCAACCGGGATCTTGATCAGCTCAAAGCCGTATTGCGCGGCCATTGCTTCCAGCACCGGCAGTGGCTCCTTGCCGAAAGCGGAATCGTGGTACAGGTGGACGATCTTCTTGCCTTTCAGCTTGTCCATGCCACCGCTCTTGTCGCCCAGGTATTTCACCATCGCGGCTGCCTGGCTCCAGTAATTGGAGATCAGCGGGAAGACGTAAGGAAAGACCTTGCCGTTGGCTGCATCCGAGCGGCCATAGCCCAGGGTTGTCATCGGGATCTTGTCTTGCGGGATGCGGTCCAGGATGCCGTAGGCGATCCCGGTGGACAGCGGTTCGACGACAGTGGCGCCGCCGTTCTTCGTTTTCAGGCGTTCATAGCACTCGACGCCCCGCGATGGGTTGTATTCGGTCTCACACTCTTCCCAACTGATTTTCACGCCATTGACACCGCCGTTGGCATTGACCAGGTTGAAGTAGTCGATGATGCCGCCATAAAAGCCGGAGCCGCCTGCCGCATAAGGACCGACGCGGTAGGAGGGCAGGGCGACGAATTGCTCGGCTGGTTGCGCCCATGCGCTGCTGGCGGCGATGCTGCTTGCTACGGCAATGCCAAGTACGAACGATTTCATGTGATGTCTCCAGTTTTATAGTTGCCGCTCAGTGCGGGAAAGGCCACAGGCGGAGCTTCTCTTTACCGATTTGCCACAAACGCGCCAGACCGTGGGGTTCCACGATCAGGAAGAAAATGATCAGGGCGCCGAATACCATCAGCTCCAGGTTCGATGCCACGGTGGTCGGCAGGGCCAGGCCATGCGCGACGATGTTCAGGAATACCGGCAGCAGCACGATGAAGGCGGAGCCGAGGAAGGAACCCAGTACGGAGCCGACACCGCCAATGATGATCATGAACAGGATGCGGAAGGACAGGTCCAGGTTGTACGCTTCCGGCTCCACCGTGCCGAGGTAGGCGAAGGCGTACAGTGCGCCGGCCACGCCGCAGTAGAAGGAACTGACGGCAAATGCCAGCAGCTTGGTGCGCATCAGGCGGATGCCGATCACTTCCGCCGCCACGTCCATGTCGCGTACCGCCATCCAGGAACGGCCCACATTGGAGCGGATCATGTTCTTGGCCAGCAGGGCCATGATCGCCACCACGGCCAGCACCAGCAGGTATTTGCGCTCCGGCGTGTCGAAGGCATAGCCGAAGATTTCCATTTTCTGGGCGGTGATCACGCCGGAAGAACTGTAGTTTGTCAGCCAGCCGATCTTGGTCAGGCACCACACGACGAAGAACTGCGTCGCCAGCGTGGAGGCTGCCAGGTAGAAGCCGCGAATGCGCAGCGAAGGCAGGCCAAACGCCATGCCGACCATCGCGGCGCACAGGCCGCCCAGCACGAAGGCCAGCAGTACGGGGATGCCGGGGATGCGCAGCATGAAGTTATACGCCGAGAAGGCGCCGACCGCCATGAAGGCTGCGGTACCGAGCGAGAGCTGGCCGGCATACCCGGTCAGGATGTTCAGCCCGAGCGCCGCCAGGGCAAAGATCAGGAAGGGAATGAAGATGGCCGACAGCATATATGGCGACGAGACCAGCGGCAGCACCAGCAGCGCCACTGCCAGCGTCGTGAACAGCGCAATGCGGTCCTGGCGGATCGGCAGGATCTGGCCGTCTGCCTCGTAGCTGGTCTTGAATTGTCCTGCTTCGCGGTAGAACATCGCTCAAATCCTCCGGATGATTTTTTCGCCGAACAGCCCTTCCGGGCGCACCAGCAGGAACAACAGGGCCAGCACATAAGGGAACCAGCCTTCGATGCCGCCGCCCACATGCGGGCCGATATAGACTTCCGCCAGCTTTTCGGACGCGCCGATAATCAGGCCGCCGACAATCGCGCCCGGCACTGAGGTGAAGCCGCCCAGGATCAGCACCGGCAGCGCTTTCAGTGCAATGAAGGTGAGGGCGAACTGCACGCCATTGCGCGCGCCCCACAGCATGCCGGCCACCAGCGCGACCATGCCCGCCACTGCCCACAGGATGCCCCAGATGCGCTGCAGCGGAATGCCGACTGCTTGCGCGGCCTGGTGATCGTCCGCCACCGCACGCAAGGCGCGGCCGACTTTGGTCTTGGCAAACATCAGGGCCAGTGCTGCCACCAGGACTGCGCAAATCACAGCGGCGATCAGGTCGAAGTTGGAAACGATGATGTTGAACTTCTCCATCATGTATTCGCTGGGCACGTCTTCGATCGGCAGGTCCAGCTTATGCACTTGCGAGCCCCAGATCAGCTGCGCCAGGCCTTCGATGAAAAAGGCCAGGCCGATAGTGGCCATGAAGAGGGTGATTTCCGGCTGGTTCACCAGCGGTCGTAACACGACGCGTTCGATGGCGAAGCCCAGGATGACCATCGCAAGTATCGTCGCCGGGATGGCGAGCCATAGGGACATCCCGAACTTGTCCATGAAGCCTACGCATGTCAGCGCTGCAAAGAACACCATGGCCCCCTGGGCGAAATTGAACACGCCGGAGGCCTTGTAGATCAGCACGAAGCCGATTGCCACCAGCGCATACATCACGCCGGACAGCAGGCCGCCAAGCAGTGTCTCGGCGAAGAAGGAAATATCCATTAGTGGGCCACTCCGAGGTAAGCGTCGATCACGTCCTGGTTGGTGCGGACTTCATCCGGCGTGCCATCGCCGATCTTCTTGCCGTAATCCAGCACAACGACGCGGTCCGAGATATCCATCACCACGCCCATATCGTGCTCGATCAGTACGATGGTGGTGCCGAACTGCTCGTTCACATCGAGGATGAAACGGCACATGTCCTGTTTCTCTTCCACGTTCATGCCGGCCATCGGCTCGTCCAGCAGCAGTATCTGCGGTTCGGCGGCCAGGGCGCGGCCAAGCTCCACACGCTTTTGCAGGCCATACGGCAATCGGCCAACCGGCGTCTTGCGGATATGCTGGATCTCGAGGAAGTCGATCACTTCCTCGCATTTGCGGCGATGCTCGATCTCTTCGCGCCGCGCCGGCCCCCAGTACAGCGCCTGCAGCAGGAAGTTCGATTTCATCTTCAGGTTGCGGCCGGTCATGATGTTGTCGAGCACAGTCATGCCTTTGAACAGCGCAATGTTCTGGAAAGTGCGTGCGATGCCCGATTTGGCAGCCGCGTAGCAGTCCATATTCTTGCGATGCTGGCCGCGGTAGGTGATCTCCCCCTGCTGCGGGCGATACACGCCGTTAATCACGTTCAGCATCGAGCTTTTTCCCGCGCCGTTCGGGCCGATGATGGCGCGGATTTCGTGCTCGCGCACGTCAAAGGAGATATTGGTCAGCGCCTTCACACCGCCGAACGACAGCGAGATATTGCGCAAGTCCAGGATCACGTCGCCGATCTTTCGGCCAGCCGAAATGGCTTCCGGTTCATTCATTTGCATGGTGGCTTCCCTGCTTATGCTGCCTTGAGGTCCATGATCCGCAGGTCAGCCGCCACCATACCGGTGCGCCCGTCCTCGAATTTGACCTGGGTTTCGATGTATTGCGAAGCCTTGCCGCCGTACAGTGCCTCGATCAGCACTGCATATTTCTCGGCGATGAACTTGCGGCGCACTTTGCGGGTGCGGGTCAATTCATCATCGTCAGGGTCGAGCTCCTTGTGCAGCACCAGGAACCGGTGGACCTGGGTGTCCGCCATCAATGCCTCCTGTGCCAGGTCGGCATTCACTTTTTCCACGCACTCCTTGACCAGCGCGTAAGTCTGTTCATGGGCGGCCAGGTCGGTGTAGCCGGAGTAGGCGATGCCGCGCCGTTCGGCCCAGTTGCCCACAGCTTCCATATCGATGTTGATGAAGGCCGTTACTTTGTCGCGCTCATGGCCGAATGCCACGGCCTCCTTGATGAAGGGGAAGAATTTCAGTTTGTTCTCGATGTAGTTCGGCGCGAAGATGGCGCCGTTGTTCATCTTGCCCACGTCGGCAGCGCGGTCGATGATGCGCAGGTGGCCGTCGTTGTCGAAGATGCCGGCGTCGCCGGTGTGGAAATAGCCTTCGCCGTCGATGGCTTCGGCAGTTGCGTCGGGGCGCTTGTAATAGCAGTGCATCAGCGTCGGCGACTTGACCAGCACTTCGCCGTTCTGCGCCAGCTTCACTTCCACGCCAGGCGCCGGCTTGCCGACCGAATCAAACTTGATTTCGCCATCCGGCTGCAGGCAGATGTAGGCGCAGGTTTCGGTCGAACCGTAGAATTGTTTCAGGTTGACGCCGATCGAGCGGTAGAAGCGGAACAGGTCCGGCCCGATCGCAGCGCCCGCTGTGTAAGCCACGCGGATGCGGGACATGCCAAGCACATTGCGCAACGGTCCGTACACCAGTACATTGCCGATGGCGTAGCTGATGCGGTCGCCCAGCGCCACCGGCTTGCCGTCCAGGATGTCGGAGCCGACGCGGCGCGCCACATCCATGAAGTGGTGGAACATCTTGCGCTTGATGGTGCCCGCATCTTCCATGCGGATCATTACTTGCGTCAGCATGTTCTCGAAGATGCGCGGCGGTGCGAAATAATACGAAGGGCCGATTTCGCGCAGGTCGGTAGTGACGGTATCCGACGATTCCGGGCAATTGACGGTAAAGCCGGCAGTCAGGGCCTGCGCGAAGGAGAACAGGCAGTCGCCCACCCACGCCATCGGCAGGTAGGACAGCACGTTCTCCTCATCGGTCAGTTTGTCGAAACCGATACCGCCAATGGCCGCAGACAGCAGTGCCTTGTGGGTCTGGCACACGCCTTTCGGCTTGCCGGTAGTGCCGGAGGTGTAGAGGATGATCGCGTTATCGCTTTCCTTGCCTTCGGCGATCGACGCTTCGTAGAAACCGGGATGCGCCTTGTCGTACTCACGCCCCAGTTCCTGCAGGCGTGCGTAAGACATCAACTGCTGGTGCGTGTAATTGCGCATGCCCCGCTCGTCTTCGTAGGCGATGTGCTTGATGTTCGGGCACTGGTCGCACAGGTCCAGCAGCTTGTCGACCTGCTCCTGGTCCTCCACGATGGCGTACTGGATCTCCGCGTTCTCCAGCACGAAGGACATGTCGGCCGCCGGCGCGTCCTGGTACATCGGCACCGGCACGCCGCCCAGGCATTGCGCCGCCAGCATCGACCAGTACAGTCGCGGGCGATTGTCGCCGATGATGGCCAGGTTCATGCCGCGCTGGAAGCCGATCGCTGCCAGGCCGCAGGCCAGTGCACGCACTTCGGCATTCACCTGCTGCCAGTCCCAGGTCTGCCAGATGCCCAGGTCCTTTTCGCGGAACGCAGGCTTGTGCGGCCGCTCCTTGCCATGCTGAAGCAGCCTGCGAGGGAAGGTCGTCAGATTATCCTGCACGGTGTCTC
>Ga0209130_1000829_pt1 | contig 26020 bp, 28 predicted proteins | sample AraplaMF_Cvi_mLB_FD_184264 | JGI IMG/M metagenome (GOLD analysis project Ga0209130, IMG submission 184264) | Arabidopsis root microbial communities from the University of North Carolina, USA - plate scrape MF_Cvi_mLB (SPAdes) (version 2) | ecosystem: Host-associated > Plants > Roots > Endosphere...
GTCGGGATGACATGGTAGTGCACTCCTTCCAAGGCATTGCTCGCTCCTGAACGTTGCGAAGCAATTATCTTAAGAGTGTTACCCATGTCTCCCGACAAGTGTTACCTATGTCTCCCGGCTACACACCAAGGGTCTGACCCTGTCAGTTCATAGGCCGCGGGGTTGGTTCTGGGCTTTTAGCCGCCCCCAGTCCGCGACGACCGCGGCAACGGCGTATTCCGCTTCCACCCCGACGACAACGCCTGCCCTTCCTCGATCTGCTCCTGCGACATCCCTCGCGCCACCGCCGCCCGCTGCTCCGCTGCATTGGCCGAGCCGCCTGCCGCCGCCAGGTTCCACAACATATACGCAATCACATTATCCTGCGGCATGCCGCCAATGTGATACCGGTACATCAGCCCAAGAACCTGCTGGGCATCCGGATGCCCCTGCTCCGCCGCCTTGCGGAACCAGGTCACCGCCTCCTTATGGTCCTGCAGTACCGCATTGCCCGTGTAATACATGGCCCCGACCACATACTGCGCATCCGCCTTGCCCTTGAGCGCGGCCTTGCGATGCCAGGTCAGCGCCAGCTTGTAATCCTGCGGCACGCCGCGGCCCATGTAATACATCAAGCCAAGCAAATGCTCGGCATCCGTATTGCCCGCCTTGGCCAGCGGCAGGATCTCCTTGTAGGCCAGCGCATAATTCTTGTTGTTATACGCCGTGGCCCCTTCCGCGAACCCCGCATGCGCACTGGCCTGCAGCCCCAGTGCGATGCTGAGCGCGATTAACACGCCTCGTAGTTTTTTCATGGTGCTTGGATTTATCTCTTTTTATGCACTGCAGAATGTCTCTTACTTCCAGCTCACCTTGCCCAGGCCATCGACGCTGACGTTGCGCGTGGCCGGCTTGCCGTACACGGTCACGGAACCCAGTCCGCTCAGATTCAGGTTGGCGTTATTGGACGCATTGATGGTCGCGTTGCCCAGGCCGCTCAAGTCCAGGCTCACATCCTCCGCCTTGAACTGCTGCGCATTCAAACCGCCCAGGCCGCCCAGCGTGGCCTTCAGGTTCTTGCTGCGGCCGCCGATCGTGATGTAGCCGGCGCCCTGCAGGTCGAGGTCGACGTTTTCGTTCTCGGTCACCCACACATGCATGCTGCCCACGCCGCCCAGGTTGGCCTTCAGCTTCTTGTAATCGCACACCACCTTCATGCTGCCCGCGCCATCCAGGGTAAGGTCGATGTTCTCGCCGCTGAAACCGCTGACCTCCGTGCTGCCCACGCCTTCCGACACCAGTTCGCGCAACTGCGGCAGCACCAGCTCCACCTTCACCGCCGCCGATTTCAGCTTGACGCCGCGGCTTTCCGTATCGAGGTAAAGGGTGTCGCCGGTCTGCACCGCCGTCACCTTGCTGACGTAGCGTTTGTCGGTCGTGATGTTGAGCGCCGGAGTGTCGCCACGCCGCAGCTTGAGGTCGATCACGCCGTCGAGCTTGACGCGCACGACACGCGCATCGATGGCCCGCGTTTCCGTCGTCGTGTCGTCGGCACGGGCCAGGCCCAGGAGCATACACAGCGCGGTGAACAGCAAGCCAAACTGAAATGGTTTCTTCATCATCAATCCTTGGTAAGTCATCAGCGTGATCACAGGTTGGCCGCTGCGAGGACAAAAGGCAGCTCCGGGATCGCGCTGGTGGCAACGATGGTTGCCATATTTATACCACCAAGGACCAGCAGGGTGGCCAGGAAGATGGCTTCCATGTTTTTAGCAATTTTCATTTTGCGCTCCCCGAATGACTGTTTTTCGATGGTTCCATCATATCGGCGCCCCCTGCTACCGTCCCGCCATATGCGACGAAATGCAAAAAACAGGGAACAGGCGGATAATCCGCCTGCCTTTTCGTCATTCCAGAGGGAAAAACAATGTACAAGAACATCCTGGCGCTGGCCGCCGCCCTGCTCTCCGCCCCCGCGTTCGCTGCGCCCGACCTGTCCGCCGCCCACAAGCTCTACCAGGCCAACTGCGCCCAATGTCATGGCAAGGACCTGGAAGGCGCCGCCGGCCCCAGCCTGGCCGACGCCACCTGGCTGCACGGCCAGCCCACCAAGGCCAACCTGGTGCGCGTGATCGGCAAAGGCGTGGCCGACAAAGGCATGCCAGCCTGGGACCAGCAACTGAACAGCGCCCAGCTCAGCCAGCTGGCCGAGTACCTGCTACCAACCAACGCAGCAGCCCGCAAGTCCATCGCCGCCGGCGCGCCTGCCGCCCCGGCCAAAGGCCTGCCGGCGCTCAAGCTTCCAAAGGGCTTCCAGATCGCCGTCTACGCCGACAAGGTTGAAGGCGCACGCGAACTGGCCGTCTCCGACAGCGGCCTGGTCTTCGTCGGCTCGACCAAGGCAGGCAAGGTCTACGCCCTGGTCGATGCCAACAAGGATGGCGTCGCCGAAAAAGTCGTCACCGTCGCCGAAGGCCTGAACAATCCCAACGGCGTCGCGCTGCTGAACGGCGCGCTGTACGTCGGCGAAATCTCGCGCATCATCAAGTTCGACGATATCGAAAAGACCTACGCCAGCAAGCCGGCCTACAAAGTCATCAAGAACGACCTGCCCACCGAAACCTGGCACGGCGCCAAGTACATCAAGGCCGGCCCGGACGGCAAGCTGTACGTGCCAATCGGCGCCCCCTGCAATGTCTGCGACAAGGAAAACGAGGCTTACTCCAAGATTTGGCGCATGGACCCTGACGGCAGCAACTGGGAACTGTACGCGCGCGGCGTGCGCAACACGGTCGGCTTCACCTGGCACCCGGTCACGAAAGAGTTGTGGTTCACCGATAACGGCCGCGATGAAATGGGCGAGAACATGCCGTCCTGCGAATTGAACGTGGCGCCGAAAGCCGGCATGCACTTCGGCTTCCCTTACTGCCACGGCGGCGTGCTGCCTGATCCGCAATTCGGCAAGGGCAAGAGCTGCGACGCCTACGTCCCGCCAGTGGCGGCGCTGGGCCCGCACGTGGCGCCGCTTGGCCTGGCCTTCTACACCGGCAACCAGTTCCCTGAGCAGTACCGCAACCAGTTGCTGGTGGCAGAACATGGCTCATGGAACCGCGCCAACAAGATCGGCTACCAGGTGCGCCTGATCACCCTGTATGGCAACAAGCTGGTCAGCGATACCGCCTTCATCGACGGCTTCCTGCAAAACGAAGAAGTGAGCGGCCGGCCCGTCGATATCGCCGTGATGCCGGATGGTTCGATACTGGTTTCCGACGACCACGCACACAAGGTGTATCGCGTTACCTACCAGCGTTGATGGGGCATATGTGCAAGGTATCGCCACTGATGGTTTCATCAAAATATTGAACTTCCGTCGCCCCCAGCCAGGGCTATATTGAAAAGTGCCAGACAACAATTGAGAACTGGCACCCATGCTCGCAATACCTCGCACCACGTGCGAGGAATAGCCTGCGCACCCCGGCCACGAGCCCTGGTGACACAGGGGTAGCAACCCGCCCAACCGGGCGCTATATTGAAAGAGCCAGGCAATTTTAGAGACCTGGCCACACACCAAAACAACGGAGGCAATCATGAAGCGGTTAGTGGCTACCGGCTGCCTGTTCGCGCTCGCCCTTACGGCGTACGCACAGAGCACCGAACAAAAAGTTTTGATCCCCGCCTCGAAAGAGGTTCAACGTACTTACATGTCGCCTGACGAATTCAGCAAGTACAAGGGTTCATACGACCTCTCCAACGGCAAGACGCTCTACCTGATCCGCAAAGCAACGCGCATGTATGCGCGGGTCGACGAACAGGGCGAACACGAAATCACCCGCGCCGGCAACGGCAAATTCCAGGCACTGGATGGAAAAATGTGGATGGAACTCGTGTGGGCCAATGACGATTCCGTCAGCGGCAGCCTGAACTATATTGACGAAGCGCCCTCGGTGGCCGGCCTTGAACCCAAGGTCATCAGCATCCAGTTTGCATCACGCTGACGCCATGGGAGGCTATCGTGAAACGCCTATTGCTCGCGTGCGGCCTGGGCTTGTTCGTCTTTAGCGTTCCAGCCCAAAGCCAGACTTCGGTCGAAACAGTTGTGGTGCCTGCCCAAAAGGACGTGAAGCCACTCACCTTGTGGCCCGACGATATCCTTGAATATATTGGCGACTACCAGCTCGCCAACGGCAAGACCTTGTACCTCACCAGGCAAGGCGCCAAGATGTATGGCCAGATTGGCTCGTTACCGAAGCACGAATTGATCGCCACAGGATTGCGCAAGTTTCACGCGGTGGACGGCAAGCTTTCCGTCCACATCAAATACACCTGGGACGGACAGATCACCGGCAATGTAGCTTATGTCGATAGCAGTCGCAGTGCAGGCTCGCTGCCTGTACTGGTGGAATTCGCCTCACGCTGAAAAGGGGGCGCCATGAAAAGAGCAACTGCCATACTGGGGTTTGCCATGTGCTGCACTCAAGCCCTGGCGCAGCAACAACCCGATGCCGGCCGCGTGATCATCCCGGCCGCCAAACCCGCGCCATACTTTATCTGGCCGGACGACCTGCAGAACTACAAGGGCGAATACTATCTGTCCAATGGCAAGAAGATGTACATCAACCGCATTGCCAACCACCTGTACGCACAGGTAGGCAAGCAAAAGGAAAAGGAGATCATAGCAACCGGCGAGAACATGTTCGAGTCGGCAGACAAGTCCATGACGCTCAATATCGTCATTTCGCGTCAGGGCTATGTCAGTGGCAGCATCGTATATTGGAATGAGGACCTGCCAGATAAACCGCTGGCCTATGCCTCCCTCATGACGCGCTAGCCGCGGGCACGTCCGGGCCGCCAGCCCTCAGTGAAGCTGGCGGCCTCTTTTTACTGGCGCAATGCGGTTTCGTCTGCACCCGGCTGGCGCACCAGCAGGCTATGGACTTTGCCGTCGCTGCCGCGCTGGAACTCCAGGCTCGCCAGCGATCCTTCCATGAAGAAGCTGTCCGGCGCATGCGCCATGATCGGCATCGCATCGCGCCCTTCCCTCTGCATCACCAGCTTGTCGCCATCCCGGCGCACCAACCGCTTGACCTTGTCCGCGCCGACGTAAGTGCCAACGAAGGCATCGAGCGCCTCCGGCGCCAGCGCGATCGGCTTGAATTCGGCAAACGGCTGGCCGATTGCGATACCGGCCGCCTTGTAGGCGATCACGGGCGTGTTGACTGCGCCGCCATTGCCATTGGTGAGCACCGCTACGAAGACCTTGTCGTCCGGCAGCCGCAGGGCCTGCGCGGTAAAGCCCGGAATCGAACCGCCATGATGGATCATCCTGTGACCTGCCAGCGTGCCTATATTCCAGCCGTAGCCGTAGTTGCATGGCGCATCCTGCGGCAGGCGGCAAGACGTGAAGGCCTGGCGCCAGGTCGCCGGCTTTAGCAGCTTGCCGCTGCTGACGGCAGCATCCCAACGCGCCATGTCGTCCGCCGTTGTCACCAGTGCACCCGCCGAATAGGCCAGCGTTACGTCGATATCCTTCACGGCCACGATCTCTTTCCCGCTCAGGCGATGGCCCTTGATGTGGCGCCTGGCGCTGCGCTCGAAACCTTCCTGCGCCGTATCCTGCATGCCGAGCGGCTCGAAGATATTCTTCGCAATGAAGTCGTGGTACTTCATGCCGGACAGTTTCTCAATGACCAGGCCCAGAAGGAAGTAGCCGGAATTGCTGTAGCTGTAACGCTCGCCCGGCTTGAAGTCCAGCGGTTCCTTGGCGAAGACGCCAAGCACCTGGTCCAGGGTCACGCCTTCTTCGGGCAAGCTGCGGAAAGCCTTCAGCGCCGTATAGTTGGGAATGCCTGAAGTGTGCTGCAGCAGGTGTTCGATGGTGATGGTGCTTCCCTTGTCGGGGAAGTCCGGCAAGTACTTGCGAATATCGTCCTTCACCGACAGCTTGCCCTGCTCCGCCAGCATCAGGATGCCGACAGCGGTGAACTGCTTGGTGATGGAACCGATGCGAAGCTGCATGTCCGGCTGCATCGGCGTCTTCTCCGCCACGTTGGCCAGGCCATACGCCTTACGGAATACCGGCTTGCCGTCGCGCGTGACGATCACCGTGGCGCCTGGCCAGTCCGGTTTGAACATCGGCGCCAGGGCGGCATCCAGGCGCTGCTCGAGCGGCGTTTCGGCCATCGCGCAAGTAGCTTGCAGAAGGGAGAGCGATGCAAAGAAAACTGCAGGTAATTTCGTCACGGCCAGGTCTCCTTAAAATCCGGATGCTAATGCCGCCCGGCCCCGCGCGGGTGGCCGAGCCGACGAATGGTCGATCAGGAGGGACGAATGGTCGGTTTTACGCCCCGAATGTCAGGCACTCTTGCGCTTTGGCGCCTTGTGCTCCCATGCTTGCTTCACCAGCCGCTTGACCACCGCGGCATCAGCCTTCGCCAGTTCCACCCGCACGCCAAGCACCTTGCTGCCCCAGAGCAGCTTTTCAGCAAAGGACGAATACAGTTCCAGCACTTCATCGCGGCTCTCGTCGGGAATGAAGATGTGGACGAATTCTTCCCCAGGCGGGACGGTGACGAAGATCTTTCCCTTCACACGAAACGCGCCAAAGTTATGATGCGGCTCGTCGCTGACGTCCGGCAGCGCCATGGCAAAGGTGCGGACTGTGGAGAATTTCACTTTGCCGCCGGTTTGCTGATCTGCGAATGGACCTGGTTCACCATCATCAGGCCTGCGGAGCCGAAATGGGTGTGGTATTCCGCCACCATTTCCCCCTTGATGATGACCGGGTCGGTGGCCACCAGCGCCTTCGCTTCGTCGATGTTCTCCACCGCAAAGATAAAGATGCCGCGCGCGCCGTCGACGCCGTCCAGCGGCCCGGCATAAGCCAGCTTGCGCTCATTGGCCAGGCGCTGGATATTCGCCATGTGGCCGGCAAACATATCGGTTCGCTCCTGCCCCGCCGGCACCTTGTTCGGCCCAGTGCGCAGCACCACGAACACATACTTGCGCATGCCGTTATCGTTGCCACCCAATGACTTCGCCAGCTCGGCGTCATAGGCAGGCGTTTTTTGGACTTGTGCCTGCGCCGTGCAGGCCACTGCCGCCAGCAGGATCGCGCTCAACATTGTTTTCATTGTCCCTCCCTCATCTCCGGCGTATCCCTGCACAGGGCGCAATGCTGCCCTTTTTTCGCCTGCCGATAGCGCGCGACCGTGAACACCGTCGCACCCAATGCCCCCCAGATTGCGCCTTGCGTTGCCGAATACATCCAGTCGTGCCCACGCAATGCCTGCGCCACGCTGATGATCACAAATGCCCCTGCCAGCACGAGCAGGAAGCGCTTGATCCAGAATGCAGTTCCCACGACGGACCTCCATCAGATTTTCACAAATGATACCTTAGCTCCACAAGCTCACAGCCGCATGCCAAGCCAGATCACCGATTCGGTTGAAAACGCCACCACAGGCGCCAGGACAGCCTTCCAGAACCTGTCGCCGGCTGCCTGTTCTGCCGAGCGGTCGTGATGCTCCTGCTCCTCCACTACGACCTGCGAAATTGCCGCCACTGCCGCCTCGTCGCATCCGCGCAGGACTCGCAATTGCTCCCGCAAGTGGCCAAGTACTACGCGCTCAACTGCCACCGTCGTTGCGGAAATGGCAGTTCGGCCAAAGAGTCCGGTCAACAGGCCTAGAACGAACCCGCCAATTCCGCACAGGACATAGCTGCGGCAGCGCCTCACGCCGCGACGCCGTAACTCGGAGGCAAATATCTCGCGATGCTTTTCTTCGTGCCCCCTGAATTCGCGCAGCTCCGCCATCAACGCCGGCGCGGTCAGACGCCCAAGAACCATCTGCCCCGCATAGATGTGCACTGCGCCGTTTTCGCCCGCGTGATTCACTTTCAGAACCCGCTCGGCAAACGTTCGCGCTTTATTCTTCAATTGCTTCAATACCCTGCTCCTTGAGCTTTTCAAGGTGGTCGAGCATTTCCCGAAGCCGCTCCGGCGGGTGTCCCGTCCATTCCATCACTTCACCAATGATGCGTAGCGGTTCGCGCGAGCGATATGACTTGGTTGGGTTGCCCGGAAAACGCTTGTTCGTCAGGTTGGGATCATCCTCAATGGCACCGGTAGGCTCGACGATGTAAATCCTGCCCCGCCCCTCCCCCACTGCCAGCTCGGCGCCCCAGGTTGCCGCCTCCAGCGTTGCGGACAGATAGACGAAATTGGCTTGCCGCCGGCTGCCATAGTTGGACGTATAGCCGCGGCCAATGAGGTCGCCGACTTCCAGGTCTGCCTTGGTGCCATGATAAAAAGGGCCTTCGATCACAATGCCACCTTCAGTTTTCGGCCACCACTGATGGCAAAACCCTCGCGTTCATAGAATGCGAGGGTCCTGTCGAACTGGGGCAACGGTGGCGTTGTCACCTCCAGCCGCTTCCAGCCGCGTGAGCGGCCGAATTCCTTGACCCTGGAAAGAAGCTGCAAGCCCACCTCTTTCGAACGATAAGCCGGGCGGACATAGAATTCGGGAATCGTGCCGAACTCGCCTTCCGCATATAGCGCGCAGCTTTCATACAGCGCCACGAATCCAGCGAGGGAATCGCCATCGACGGCGATGAAGACAAAATACTTTTCCTGGCTGATGAAAGCTCCTAATCGGTCAATCGTCGCCGCCAGGTCGAAGTTGAAGGTCTGCTCGCCGATGGCCGCCATGATTTCGGCAAGAAGTTCGCCGACCATTTCAGCGATTTTGGGAGCGTCGTGGCTCGTGGCAACGCGGATAATCATGCAACACACCTTTCAACGATTAATTCAAGCGACTCGGCTCATGCCTTCGTTGACCAGCTCCCGTACCTCATTGGCGCTCATTCGCACCAGATGGCAGTGGAAGTAAGGGCCTTGCGCATCATCGTTCGGGCCTGATCGTGAACTCAATCATCCAGATCACCAGGCGACAAGTCTTCGTCAAGCAAATCAAGGCCGCCCATCACTCCTTCGTGGCGCATCTGATCACGAAGCTTGTAGGCAGCAAAAAGGCAGGCAATAAATGCCACCGCTCCTGAGGAATAACACCAGACCGCCTCCTCCCCATGCGGGGAACGAAGCATGTGATCAAAGAGCGCTCCGGCAAAGATCACTGCGAAGCATGTGAACACGAACCTCCATCGTTTTTCAAAAAGTTCGAATTCGGTAGCGCTGGCAAATTCAGTCATTAGTCGTTCCTCCTTGTGGCCGGCAGACTTGTGTCGAAGGGTCGAACTGCAGCTTCGGAAAAAGCGGCGCCCCTTTGAACAAGTGCAAATGGAAGTCATCGCCCCTGATGGTTAAAGCGGCTTTGGGCGCGCCATGGCTTCGCCTGTGTTGAATGAACTCCAGGATGACGAACTGGTCGATGTCGCCGGCCAGCAATTCCCAGCGCACCGCTGCCAGGTCCATGCCTGCCAGGTGAGAAAAGTCAGGCAAGTCAATGAGTTCAATCCATCCCGATTCGAGGGATCGATATTCGTCCAAATTCCTCAGGTGGATCCGTTCTACGGTGAAGAACTCATCGTCGCCCAACACTTCAAGCGTCCGCTCCTTGAACACGAAGTAGATCTGCTCGATCGCGCCATCACCGCAATCGGAAGACGGCCGCACCAGGATCGACGTCAGTTGCGCAAACGGTCGCACTGTCCCCGACGGATATGTGACACCTGCAACGCTTTCAGCCACCAATTTCGATTCTTTATCCATATGGATCACGCAGTTCGGCTGTTAGGTTGCAATTTTACTCATGGCGGCAGTTTGCCCTATGGCCGGCTCTGATGGCAAGAGCAAGGGTCTGTCAGTAGGCTTTCTTAGCGCGACCTGTTATCGATATCAAATCAACAAGCAGTAAAGCTTACCTATCCCAAAAAAGCAGCCCAAATCATCAAAACGGCATAAGTAAAGCCTGCCGCGGTTACCTAGAATCTGCAATAAACATCAAGAGCGCGACAGCCTCGCTCATTAATGTTATCGATAACGGATCGAGCATACGACACCGACCGAGGAGACAAGCGTGCTCAAACCCTTTGCCGCGCCATTGGCTGGCTCGTCGCATCTGTGGATGTCCCGCAGCCGCGCGGCAGCACCGTTTGCATCCCTTCCGCCTCAAAAGAATTCCGACGTCAGCGCCGGCACCGCCGTGGGCTGGGAATACCACCAACGATAAATAGAGGAGATGCAAATGAAGAGACTCAAATCTCAGGATGCGTTGTTACGTATCCTGTCTTGGGCAGTTTCATTAGGTTTATTGGCAAGTACGGCAAATGCGGCGGACATCACCACGATCGCCACCAATTACCAGCCGACGATCAACGAGACAATCGATGCAAGCGGCTTCAAACATCCCGGCGTCGGCCTGACCAAGGACGTGCTGGAAAACATGCGCACCCAGGTCCGGGCGCAGAAGGAACCGTGGAATACCTACTTCAACCAGATGCTGCTGTCGGGTGCAGCATCAACCACGCCGACCATCAAGAACGTCAACGGATCCGATCCCAGCAAACCGCGCTACTATGGCCTGAACAGCCAAGGCGTGGAATCGCTCTTCGTCACCGATGCGCTGACCGCCTACACCCAGGCCATCCTGTACTACGTAACGGGTAACGAAACCTATCGCGCCAACGCACTGCGCATCATCCGCCTTTATTCGCAGATGGATCCAAGCCAGTTCGCCTACTACACGGATGCTCACATCCACACTGGCATTCCGCTGCAGCGGATGGTGGGGGCGGCCGAGATCCTGCGCTACACCAGCTACCAGAGCGCCTCGCTGGCGTGGACGGAAGACGACACCAACAACTTCGTGAACAACTTCATGCTGCCCACCATCTATACCGATGACAGCAGCAACGACCACTTCATGAACCAACACCTGTACACCACCATCGGCGCGATGTCGGGCTGGATCTTTACCGGCAACCGCGCGAGGTACGATGAAGCGGTCGAATGGTTCACCGTAAACAAGACTGCCGCCGACCAGGGCCAGAATGGCGCTATCAAGGCCCTCTTCCGCCTGGTGACCAGGAACGACCTGACCGGCGAGGAAGTCACGCCCGCGGTGCAGCACGTGGAGATGGGGCGCGACCAGGCCCACGGCGCCGGCGACATCACCAATGCGCAGATCCTGGCGCGCTTCATGATGGCGCAGGGAACCAAGGTCGACCCGGTCGAAGGCACGCCGTCCACCGCACCCGAAGCTGTCGGCCCGTACGAATTCCTGGGCGACCGCATCCTGCAGGCGGCCGAGCTGTTCGGCACCTTCATGCAGGGCTACGAGATTCCCTGGATTCCAACCGCCTCGCACACAGACGCCTACGGCACCCCGACCGTCGTCTACCGCGACGTGGCCGATAGCTACCGTGGCCGACTGACCCAGAATACCTGGGAACTGTTCTACTACTACACCTATGTTCGCAACGCGAACATGGCCCAGATCGCGCCAAACTTCACGCGCATCTTTGCCAACCGCACCATCTACAACTGGGATGGCGGCGACGGCGGCGGCGACTTCTGGATCTTCATTCCGGCCGCCGCAGCCAGCGAAGGCAGCAAGTACCTGGTCAAGACCATCACCAACCCGTATCGCGAAGTAGAGACGCGCTTCACGCCGCTCGATGGCAACTCGGCCGTCAAGACCGACGACACGGCCTCCTACATCGAGACCACGGCCACCGCCGAAGGCAGCAAGTTCGCCGTCTATGGCTATGGCTATGGCACCAGCGACCTCGCATTCAAAGTACGCACCAATGGCATCGCCACCATGCAGGCCTTCGGCACCTCGATCCAGCTGCCGAATACCAACGGCCAGTGGATGTACGTCCATTACGCCGGCTCGCTGGGTGACTTCCTGCCGGTCACGATTGTCGGTGCCGGCACCACGGTCGACATCGACCACATCAACGTCAACGGCAGCACCCTCAGCCAGGCAACCTTCACCGGCGGGAACGCCGACCTGGACCTGTACACCTATGCCGGCGCAAGCCAGGCCGTTACCGCCAACTTCGGCGCGACCGATTCCAGCGCATCGGCCACGCTGAGCTACCGCATCGACAATCCGCCACCTGGCGCCAGCTTCAATGCCAGCACGGGCGCATTCTCGTGGCAGCCAACCCAGGCCGGCACCTACACCTTCGTCATCTCGGTATGGGATGGCACCAGTGTCACCAGCAAGCGTGCCACCGTGGTCGTGAGTACTGACCGCCAGGCGACTATCAATGCCGTCATCGCCAGCTACAACGCCAGCCTGCCTTATGTCAGCTCGACCCTGGCCACCTACCTGGCTGCCTACAACGACATTGAAAGCGTCGTCGCCAGCGCGAGCGATGAAGTGTTCTTCCAGAAGCTGGCGACCCTGCGCTCCGCCGTCGCCGGCTTGCAGCAGATGTCGCCGGTCATCGGTGACGGTAGCTTGAACTACAAGAACATGCTCGCCTCCTCCACCTTTGGCAGCCAAGTGCCGAATGCGCTGGACAACACGCCCGACTCCTTTGTAGGGTACTACCTTGCGCAAAACCAGACCCACACCCTGGACTTCGGCCCCAGCTTCAAAGTTGCGCCGACCGCCTTTGGCCTGCAGGTGCGTACCAGTTTTCCCGAACGCATCGGTGGCACCACCGTGTACGGTTCCAACGACAACAGCACCTGGACCCGACTGACTCCGGCCATGACGGTGGTGACGGAAGACATGCAGGTCCTGCAGGTCGAGAGCGACCTGCAGAACCAGCGCTACCGATTCTTCAAGATCGCCATGATCGAGCCTTCCAGCAGCATGCTGGAGCTGGGCGAGTTCCATATCTTCGGCACGCGCTACGAAACGGTGAACCAGCTGTCGTCGGTGACCATGAGCTCCGACCAGGCCCTGCGCAACCGCATTGTTCCGGGCAACACCGTCAAGCTGAAGTTCGTATCGACCGCTCCGATCAACAACGTCGTCGTGACCATCCAGGGCCAGCCCGCCACCGTCACGACCACGGACAACGTGAACTGGACCGCCAGCTGGGTCGCCAGCACGGCGGCGCCATACGGCAAAGTCAGCTTCACGCTGAACTACAAGACAGCCGCCGGCGTTGATGCCGAACCGACCTTCTTCACCACCGACGGCAGCTCGCTCAGCGTCGCCGACCTGACTGGCCTGATCGGCGACGTCACGACCATTGCCGCAGTGACCGATTCGAGCGGCCGCAACGCCGCCGATGCGATTGCAACCGCCAACCTCCTCTTCGACAGCAACATCACTTCAGCCACGGATTATCGCGTCAACGGCAGCGGCTACGGCGGCTGGGTCGAATTCGACTTCCGTGGCGGCGGTACCGTGGAGCTGGCGCGTGTCGAAGTGCTGGCCAGGCAGGACCAGGTGGGCCGCATCAACGGCACGGTTGTCCAGGGTTCGAATGACAATACCAGCTGGACCACAATCACCAACGCCGCAGGCAACAACGCGGATTGGCAAACCTTGACGGCCAGCAGCAATACCCCCTACCGCTACCTGCGCATCTACAACGGCGGCAACTGGTACGGCAACATGGCAGAAGTGCGACTGTACGGCGTGGCCAAATCCAGCGCACAGATTGCGACAGCATCGATTACATCAGCGCAATCGCTCAGCCCTTCAACGGTGCTGAACAAGCGCGTTGTTGCGGGCAACACTGTCACGCTGAAGTTCTCGGCCAAGGCCCCCATCAATAATGCCAGCGTCACCATCCAGGGCCAGGCAGCGACAGTCGGAACGACGGACAACATCAATTTCACTGCCACCGCAATTTTGCCGCCGGACGTGGCACCCGGCAGCGTGGCGTTTTCGATCAATTACCAGCAACAGGATGGTAGCGCGGGCTTCCCTTCCAACGCCACCACCGACGGCAGCGGCCTCTACGTGGTCGACGAATCGGACGTGATCCGCAACATCTCCACCATTGCCACGCTGATCGATTCGTCCCAGGCTTCCTACCATACCGCTGCAGGCACCAAGGCAGCCGTCGATGCCCTGTTCGACAGCAATGCAGGCACCTTCTCGGATTTCCGCATCGGCAGCACCAACAGCTGCGTGGGCAGCTACATTGTCTTCGACTTCAAGTCCGGCAACCAGGTCAACCTGACCAGCGTCGAGATGCTGGCGCGCCAGGACCAGACGCTGCGTGCCAAAGGCGTGGTGTTCCAGGGTTCCAATGACGGCGCCGCCTGGACCAACCTCACCAGCGGCGGAGCCCAAACGCAGGACTGGCAGAACCTCGCCGTGGCCAGCGCTGTTCCCTACCGTTATATCCGCATCTTCAACGGCAATAGCTGGTGCGGCAACTTGGCGGAAGTGCGCCTGCACGGCTCGCTGCACGGCGCGGATACCACGGCACCGGTCACCCAGGCCGACGTACCGGGCGTTACCGTCGGCCAGGACACCACCATCACCCTGACTGCCACCGACGTTGGCTCGGGCGTACAAGCCACCTACTTCACCATCGACGGCGGCGCCCAGCAAAGCGGCGCCAGCATCCGCGTCCCCGCCGATGGCCCGCATACGCTGGCTTACTGGAGTGTGGACTGGGCCGGCAACGTTGAGTCGAAACACACTGCAACGGTCTCGCTGGACAAAACGCCTCCGGTCATCGCCGGCTTGTACGCGGACGTCACCGCTCCAACCAACCAGAACGTCACCGTGACGATCTACTATCCAACCGACGCCGTAGTCCGGGAATACAAGCTTGGCGACAACGGCGCCTGGACAGCGTACAGCGCGCCCGTCGTCGTGACCGGCAACACCGTGGTCTACGCCCGCAGTGCAGACGCCGCCGCCAACGTGTCAGCCATCGCCAGCCTCACGGTCGGCAACATCAACAAGGTGCCGCCGACGGGGGCGAGCTTCACGGCCAGCATCACCGACCCGACGCAAGGCGCCGTCACCGTCAGCATCACTTATCCGGACAACGTAGTGCTGCGCCAGTACCGGATCGGCGACAGCGGCGCCTGGGCGACGTATGCCGGGCCGCTGACCGTCACCGACAACGCCACCGTCTATGCCCAAAGCGTGGACTCTGTCGGCAATGTATCGCCTGTCACCAGCTACGCCGTCACCAACATCGACCGTGTTGCGCCGGCGGATGCGCAGTTCGCTGCGGACATCACCATTCCGACCAATAAGGACGTGACGGTCACGATCGTCTTCCCGGGCGATGCTGCCACCAGGGAGTACAAGCTTGGCGAGGACGGCGCGTGGGCGGCCTACGGCGCTCCAGTATTGATGTCCAATAACGGGGTCCTGTTCGCACGCGCGTCCGATGCTGCTGGCAACCTGTCCAACGTCACGCAGTACGCTGTGGCCAATATTGATCGCATCCCCCCAGTGAACGCCGTGCTGACAGTCGATACCACTGCGCCAACCAACCAGGGTGTTACCGTGACCATTACCTATCCGGAGGATGCTGCAGTCAGGGAGTACATGTCAGGTGGCGGCGAATGGATGCCTTACACTGCCGCCATCCACGTGGCCAGCGACACCACGGTATATGCCCGCGCCAGTGACGCCGTCGGCAATATGTCGAACGTGACCAGCATCGTCGTCAACAACATCTTCAAGGAGGTACCGATCACCAACGTAGCCCTGAGCCCGGCGTCGCCGAACGGCAGGAATACCTGGTACACGACCGATGTCTCGGTGACCCTGGCTGTGAGTCCGGGCGCCTACGGCGGCGCATTGACCACGGAATACCAGGTCAATGGCGGTGCTTGGGCCGTCAGCACGGGCGACGCGATCGCCTTCAGCGAAGGCAGCTACACCCTGGGCTACCGCACGCGCGATCAGGCGGGCAATGTAGAACAAGTCAAGACGATTGAGTTCAAGATCGACAAAACTTTGCCGGCCTTGTCGGTGGCGCTCGATAAGAACGAGATCTGGCCGCCAAATCACTTGATGGTGCCGATCAATGCAGTCCTGACCGCGGCTGACGGCGGATCCGGCCTTGAGCCGGTGATTCTGACCAACATCACCAGCAACAAGCCGGACAGCGGCAAGGGCGATGTCCTGGCGGAGTTCGGAACCCCGGCCACCACCTTTAGCGTACGTGCGGAGAGGGATCGCGTCTATACCGTTACGTACACCGCGACGGACAAGGCCGGAAATGTGACGCAGAAGAGCGCGACAGTCACTGTGCCGCACGACCAGGCAGGAAACTAAGGCTGCTTCATAGCCGCCATCGTGCTGTCCCTAAAGGGCGGTACGATGGCGCACAACGCGCCATGGATGAGTCATCAGTACTTTCAGCTCTGTGACGCCTATTTCCTTGCAACGACCTGACCAAGAACGATCCGCCCTTCCTGAAGGTTTCGGCCCTGGTTTTGCGCCATCTCTTTGAATTCACCTCCCAAGAGCAGATGGAATCCAATGGGCGGGAAACCTTCCACGCGGATCTTTTCTGCCAGGGACACAAACCATGCACGTGCCGCCTCTGTTGTATCTGACCAGTCTGAGATTGTGAATCCAGCGTCCTCAAGAAGTTTGCGCAACTCGTTCGGCTGCACCAGGAAACTCGTCTCCGGCGTGCGCGCCCATGGGACGGGAAACAGGACAGCGCTGGAAGGCCCGGCCAATATGTCGTAGATGGCCAGCGTGCCGCCCGGCCTCAGAACCCGGTGCATCTCCTTGTACAGCTGGCGTTTGTCCGGGATGTTCATGGCCACGTGTTCGGTCCAGACGACATCGAACGACGCATCATCAAACGGCAAGTTGGTAGCATCACCCTGGCGATAATCTACCAGGTCGGCAAGTCCGACCTTGGCCGAGAGCATTGCGGCGGCCCGGCCGTATTCCTCTGTGAGATCGATGCCGGTGACACGGCAGCCGAATTCCCTTGCCAGACATCGCGAAGTCCCGCCAAGACCGCTACCGACATCGAGCACGCGCTTATTCGCATCGAGGCCAGCGGCGCGGGCCAGCTCAAGTGTCGCTGCCCTGCCCCGTATATGAAACTCGTCGACAGGCGCCAAGTCTTCCGGTGTGAGGTGGTCGAGGTCTTTGCCCGCCTTTTCCAGCGCCGCCAAAATGACGCTTCCCACACCTTGGCGGCCATAATGCGTCTGGATTGCTTCATTTACGCGATTCGGCATAGTAATCCTCCAGTACCTTAACGGTCGGTTCACAAGCGGCAGGTCGCGCGCCGTTGCAAAATTACTTATGACGCCAGTTTGCCCTATGACCGCCTCCTATGGCAAGAACTAGGCCGGCTACAAACTCCGAGTTCACGAAGCGATGCGAATGATCCCGCCCATCCAGGCTCAAAGGGCTCACCGACGGACGCAGTGAAGGGGCTGGCTCAGGTCAGGCGAGAACCCTATGCGCTCGTTACAGGCGTACTTGGTGAAGCTCGGCTGAAGCCCTGGGCCACCCATGTAATTCGAATCGTAGGAAAGAATGAACTTCTGGCCCGATTCCGTGCGTAGTGACGCTAGCCAAATGTCCGAGTCAATGCCTTCCCGCTGGATGGCAAACCAATGAGCGGCGCCGCGACGATCTGCATCCTCGGCGCACTGCCAGGCTTTCATTGGGTCTTGGCCGAGTGGAATACGGCCGCATGACGTAGCGCCAGGGCCGACAATGGAGGCAATCTCTGACATCAGAGGGTCGTCGGCAGAGACACCGCCTGGTGCCAGGTTGCCGTGTGCGACCGATGCCTTTTGGGCGCTTGACGGCTCGTCGACGCCATTGCACTCAACTGACCGCTCGCAGCCGGAGCAACTGGCCAGTGCAAAGAGAATGACTAACAAGTACCGATGCATAAAGAGTCCTGTGAGGCCTCGAATTTTCAGGTTGCGATTGAGAGCGTCCAAAGCACTACCGTTGTACCGTCATGGTCAATTGGTGTGTCACGCCTTAAGAATCCAAGGCGTGAAACAACCTTCGATGACGCCAGATTTTCAGGGACGATATGTGCGACAACTTGCTTCACTTGGCCGCTTGAAGCCGCAATATGTATAAGTTGACGGACAGCTTGCGTTGCGATACCCCGCCCTCTTTGACTTGCCGCCACTTCATAGCCGATCTCGACGCAGCCATCCGCAGGGGAAGCCCTGAACCGGCAAGTTCCAAGAACGGCGTTATCCGAGACGATCAGAAATGGAACACACCATTCGGCCGGAGTACCAATTTTTAGTTGAGAAAGCGCGTGCTCCGCGATACGGGGTGGCGGCAAAGCATCATCCAATACCCGCAAATCGCCTAGATCAACAGCTTCACAACTTGATAATCGAGTCAGATTAGGCAAATCCAACAGAATGAGCGTCAATGGCTCTGGCTTAGGGAACTGCATCATATTTTCCTCGCACAGCTGCTTCACTTGTTCAATCCGAAATGCGTTCGGCCACCTGGTCGCCAATGGTCTGCTGCATCAACAGGCTGGTAACTTTGCCGCCGGCATCGCGCCGGAACTCAACGCTATTCATAGTCCCCTCCACGAAGAAGCTGGTCGATGCGTACGGCTTCAGGTCCGTCGCCGGACGGCCTTCGCGCTGCCAGGTCAGGATTGCTCCTTTGCGGCGCACCGTACGCGTGCTGTTATCGGCCAGCTTATAAGTGCCGACGAAGGCATCCAGCGCCTCTGGCGCCAGAGCGATGACTTTCCGCTCAGGGAAAGGATCGCCAAGGGCAATGGCTGCAGCTTGCTGCGCCACCACTTCTGAGTTCAGCAAACTGCGTTCGCCATTGCTCAGCACAGCCACAAAAACCTTATCGTCCGGCAGGCGAATGACGTAGCCGTTAAATCCAGGGATGTCACCGCCGTGTGCGACTTCCTGATGCCCGCGCAGCTTGCCAATGGTCCAGCCGAAACCATAATTGCATGCCGCCGCATCAGGCAATGTGCATGGCGTGAAGGCCTGTTTCCAGCTTTCCGCCGTCAACAGCCTGCCAGCGCTAATGGCTGCATCCCAACGCGCCAGATCGTCAACGGTGGAAACCAGCGCACCTGCTGCGAAGGGCAATGACATGCTGATTTGATCGGCCGGGCTATAACCCGAGAAGAAGCCGCCGCGATAGCCAGGAATGCGACGCTTCGCATTGCGCTCCGCGCCTTCGTAGGCCGTATCCACCATGCCTAGCGGCTCAAAGATGTTCTGCGCAATAAAATCGGCATAACGCATGCCGGAGGCCTTCTCGATAACCGCGCCGAGCAGGAAATAGCCCGAGTTGCTGTAGGCCCAGCGTTCGCCAGGTGCGTAGTCCAGCGGTTCATTCTTGAAGAAGTCGATCATTTGCGCGACGCTCATGTCTTTGTTCGCCACCGACCAGAACGAACGCATGGCCGTGTAATTGTGAATGCCGGACTTGTGCTGCAACAGCTGGTGTATGGTGATGGACTTGCCTTTGGTCGGATAATCCGGCACGAACCGCGTGATGTCGTCCTGCAGCGAAAGTTTGCCTTGCTCCGCCAGCATCAGGATTGCCACGGCGGTGAACTGCTTGGTGATCGAGCCCAGTCGCAGCTGCATATCCGCCTGCAGCGGGACCTTCTTGTCGACGTCAGCCAGGCCATATGCTTTGCGGAAGACAGTCTCGCCATCTCGCATCACGATGACGGCGGCGCCGGGGGCGCCGGACTTGAACATGGGCGCTAACTTGGCATCCAGCTGCGCCTCCAGGGAAGTGTTGTCAGCATGGGCGAAGCAGGACTGCAGCAACAGCGCTGCGGCAACGATTGGGCGTAAGGACATCAATGGGCTCCTGAAAAAGCCGTCATATCTTAACCTACCGGGGATCAGGAAAGGTTCACCAAATTCCACTACGCTTTCCTGCTACAACTGCCAAAGCATCGGTCGCGCGCAAACCTCGCGGCGCTTGACGGCGCGTTTCAATGCATATTCATGAAGAGGCTTAACGTGCTAAGTCAGCGGCGATGGAGGCGTCCGCTAACGCTCAGGGGCAAGCGCAATTTCGTGAATTGCGTACCCGGTAAATCGCGCATGGAGTGCCTGCATCAATTCGCGGGGCGCAGCCTCATCTACTGCGACGCCAATTACGTGATCCCCACGCAAGCGGATAAAACAACGCACAGGAGAGCCAAGCTTTCCGAACTCAATCGAATAGACTTCGGCACGCTCCTCGGCGGATGAGTAGAGCCCTTTAAGTATGCGCTTCGCTTCCAGCCCCAAGGCCAGCGGAACTCCCTCTGGCGCGACGGCTGCTGGACCTCGGGCCAAAGCGCCTGCGCTTTTGGCGGAGTCTTCGATGAGGCCCTGAACGTCCTTCGCAATGACCGACTCTGACCCAACCGGCCCACGCGAGAGCGCCGCCAGCAACGCCGCCAGCACAATCAAAACAATAGGCGACGCAGTAAGAATTCTCATAATCTAAAACGTGTCGACAGCGGCGACTGGAGCGCGCAGCGCGTAATCCGTCCGGTTGATTGATTAAGAGTTAGGCCGCGTTACGCGAACACCTAACCCAATGAAAAAAGGCAGCAAGAAGAACGCCAAAGGAGGCGCCGAGAAGAACGCCAACAAAAAACGAAGCCACGAAGCCGAACGCAAGACCGAAGTTCGCGGCGGACTCGCCGAGAATGCGAATGAATAGTCCGCCGCCGAGCGGCGAGCCAAGAAAGATTGCGAACCAACAGCTCGGAAGTAGCATGGCGAAGCCACCGATATGCCAGCCTACCAAGAAAGTGGGAGCCGCCACACCAGTAACGCGAAGCACAACGAACGCCACCAGCGCAAAAGCGAACCAGGTGCCAAACGCGGCGGCTAGCGCGGTGACGACGTAAGAGAGAGTCGTCGCCATGTGGCCTAACGCAAACAAGTGTTCGCTACTCAACTTTGGCGATCTGCGTATTCGAACAACTCGATGGCATTGCCAGACGGATCTTCGAGTAGGATTTGTCGGCCCGCCCCTGCCTCTGCTATTTCACCGCGGAAGGTCGCGCCCGCTTTACGCAATCTCTCGATCATTCCGTCGAGATCCTTTGTCACGATCATAAACCGGCTCCAGCCGCCAGGCTTGGGATCTCCCCCCGCCTTGCCCGCACTACCAGCACCCGGCGCGTTGAGGAAGAGGTGCAAATCATCCAGAGTTAGTGCAGCGAATTTTCCCGGATTATGCAGCCCGACAGAAAAACCCAGACAATCGCGATAGAAATCAACAGACTTGTCAATGTCGTAAACGATATATCGAACAGATGCCATCGCGCTACCTCTTCAGTGAATGCCGCAGAAGCGATAAGAACATAATAACCTTAACCGCTCTCCCACTCTAGCTGAAACGCAGCGTAGAGGTGGACATGAATGAGCCGCCATGAAGCTGATCCAGCCGCCTAGCGCGGGGCCGCGCATTCAAGCCTAGCGGTCGGATGAAAGGGCTGCGGCTGCGGACGCTCCGCCAGAATTTCTAGCATTCGTACGGCGAGACAGTCAGATACTTAGGCGTGACCTTGCGGCAGCCTCTGATGCACTTGTACCTTTCAGCGTATTTTGCGCCCACGCAGATTGGTTTGGCGTCCTTTTTGAGGATATATGTCGCTCCGGAAATCGGAGTTCTTCCATTGTCTCTGCAGGAAAATCCATTGTGAGTGTCCTTACATTCGTCGGAGAACTTGTATTCACCATTGATCATCATTACGGGGAACTCACACCCACCGTCTGAGATGTCGACATAGTGTTCAGATCCGGTTCCTCCGCCGGAGATGGTGCCCGAGCAAGCAGCCAAGGCGCCATCGGATGCGAGCAAGAAAAGTAAGAGTGCGATAAGCGATCGGATTTTGAGCACCATCGTGAGATCCATTGCAAGTACGGTACGAGGCGACCACTAGGGTCTCATGCGGCGCCTACGCGGAATTGAGCGGCCCGTTTCAGCGCGTCCGCTCGAATGATTTGTTAGCGCTTTTACGTCGGCTTCATCCATTCATCAAAGCCCCAAATTTGTTCGTACAATTCACGTACCTCTTTTGCAATGTTTGGCCAAGTGACGTTCTTGATCCCGTCATCTAGATCCCACATCAAATTCTCAGCGTAGGAGACGTCTACGAGCTTCCGTACTGTTTCTGAGCCGTTTCGAAACTCCGTCGCCAAGAACTCAGTTTGGTCTTTTACTGAGCTCCAGTCGCCTGCGCGAGCCGCCTCAGTCGTTCGATCCGCAAAAGCTTCGACCCAGATGTGCGGAGAATTGTCCGGATCATCCCAGCCTCGTTCAAACAGCCACGCATCAGTGCGATTTGCCTCGTCAGCGAATCTCTTACGAATTCGGGCAACAACACCTTTTTCTTCAGAATATTCAACACTCATCGCATACGCTAACGTGGGACGCAACCGGCCGTAGCAGCGCGAAGCGATGCGAAGGTCCGGTTGACGGAAGGGTTGGACATTTACATCGCCTCCAATTTAGATATTGCCAACTGCAGTTGGCGTATCAATTCCTTGGTTTGAAGCACGCTCAACTCGATCTCGGTTGCGGCAATAACATCTTCATCGGCCAGAGAATCTTCGTCCACGATCATCGATGCACGATCGGGGTCAATGTTCCAAATTTCCAAGTTGACGTGGTCGTTGTGAATCCCCGGAGTCACTTCAACGAATCCGGATCTATACGTAATGTCCTTGTAATAAATCTTAGGAAAGTCCATGGAGCAGCGCCCAATAGTGTTTTCTCAGAAAGGCTTAGGCGTTTGCACGCACCACCAACGACAAAGCGAGACTAATGGCAAAAGCCGCAAAGATGAAAAAGTAGCACAGCGCCCAACTGAAAGGAACCTTTGCGAGAGGCCGACTAGGCACGCTTAAAACGGTAGCAGCGAGGTCAACTATTGGGTTGACGGGGGAGCCGCTTTTGACACTGAGCCGAGCAACCAGTGCAAAGAGAAGCGTTGCGACAATTGAGCCAACGAAAATAGGCATGAACCAAGTCATGGGAAGAAAAATGACCACCCCGGCCGCAAAAGCGATTGCACACAGAATCGAAATAACTAAGCGGTTCGATTCCACAAGGCTAACGCGCAGGATAACTGGCGGCCGGAGCGTTCAACGCGGAAGCCGTCGGGTTGATTGAATGGTTGGGCAAAAAATTCTTCACAACGGTTTTCATCAGGATTCGTCTAGAAAGAGGCCTCGAATCGCCGGAGCCGCCCACCTTGCGGTGAGCTCAATCTGCGCCGTAACGCGATCATAGTACTCAGATCCGACACCCTTATACTTTTCGTTCAATTTCTTCTGGTCGATGACGCCGACACTTCGAAGTTCGCTAAGGGAGCGGTTGAATCCATCGCTAAGGATGTTTATCAGGAGGCCCTCGATTTCTGCATTGGTAGGATTCTTCATCGGAGTTCGCAAGTCCACAGCGGCGCCGCTAGGCGTCCGCTAGAACATTTGGTTGGGCGATATTTTTAATGATCGCATAGTTCATTAGCCCAATCGGGAAAAGCGTCGTTCTCAGCATAGTAAAGCACAAAATCAAAAACCTGAGAGGGTGTGGGACCGACCTTTAGGAACGGTTCCAAGATCTCGTTAGCGGTAGACACTTCCAAAAAGTATTCGAAGCCGTTTGCTTTCACTTCAGCTGGAATCCGAAGATCTACAGGGAATGGCACCAGAACAGCGTCGCTGGCGCGGCCCCATGGACGGCGCGCGCAAATAAACGTCTCGCTCGGTAAGGTAGTCAGTTGATCTATAACTTCAGCCAGTTTCATCAGTAGGCCCAACGTGTCGATTCAGCGGCGCCACCAGGCGTCCGCTGGAGTATATAGTTGGTCAGTTGGCGTTGCGAACTATGCATAATATTTCGCCTTGAACGCGTCGAGAGCCAAGGAAGCCTGGGATTTGTTTTCAAGTGCATGAAGGGACCAAATCTCCACATACTCCTTCATTTGAACCGGGTTTGAACGAAAATCATAGACAAAGGCGGTTGACGAGCTGCACTTGGAAATGGCAAAGGCGGTGAAAATCTGCTGACCAGCCGGCTCATCGGGAAGGCAGATGTCGTCGCTCAAGAAGAAGAACCAGCAACCCTCTGCCTCAAGAGTTTCATCGCTCAGGACTTTCTCCGGAGGTAGAAGTCGATGCGCCGCGAGCTCTGCCCTAGCCATCGCAGCGGCAGCATTTCGTGCAGTTTCCAAGGTATGAATTGACGGCATTAAAAGGCCCAACATCGCTAACTCAGCGGCGCCGCAGGCGTCCGCTGGAGTTTGAAGTTGGGCGCCTTAAGCATCATATTAATTCCACCACCGCAACGAAGCGTCGCCACCCCATCCGACGAAATTTTTGTCGCGGTTGTTTCGCCCATAAACAGTAAATTCGGAGTTTTGACCGAACAGTGATAGAAGATAACGTCCTCCACCGGATATGCAACATCAGAAAAAATGTTAATAGTTGACACTGAGCCAGAAGGCTCGGAAGGCTCCAATTCGAATTTCTTATCGATGCTAAGCCCGTTTAAGGGAACTTCAAACGGCCCGGCGAAAGAAACCCCATCTCTAACGATATACAGGGCCAACGGTTCTTCTCTTCGTTTGATTGAACTTGAACATCCAGCCAGTGCGAAGAAGATGGGAACGACAACTAATTTTAGATTCATATGGCCCAACGTGATTGATCAGCGGCGCCGTCAGGCGTCCGTTGGATTGGAGTGTTAGAGCACACAACTGGCCTTTCCCATTCGGTGCGATACCAGCCAGGCAGCACAAACAATCAGCAATGTGTATGAAAGCATTTCTATCCAAGCCATAACGATAATGGCTTGTTGCGTCTGATTGCCACTAATCTCAATTTCGGACGCGCGCAGCGCGATGACAGGAAGTGCAACAAACAGCCCGGCAAGCCACGCCTTCTTCCGAAAAATCGTCGCCAACGGCAAGGCCGTCACTATAGCCGCTGCAGTCGCGCCGACGATTGCAGCGCTGACCATCTCTAAGTACGGGCGCGGATACACTCGAAGAAATAGATAACCTGCCCAGTAATCCTGTGCATATGCATTTACGACAAATGCGACGACAGCGACGACTATAAGCGCGAGGATGCGAAGGAGAAGTTGCATGTGTTTTCTAACGTGGGCGATAACCGGCGACTGAAGCGCGCAACGCGGAAGCCGTCCGGTTGATTAATTGGTTAGGCATTATACGAATACGGAGTAACTTGGATGAACGGATCCACCTGAAGTCGGAAGCCATATGGCGCCGGAGCCGTCCGATCAAAGCGGCCAACAAACATATTTGCACCAGCGAATTCAATGAATAGACCTCGTTTATCGTCGACGACGCGAGCGCCCGGACAGCCCAAGAGGTTTAAATTCAACACAGGTTCGGACTGGCCGGCGCAGTAGAACTTCAATTCAATATCAGAATCCAGCGGCCAAACCTTCAGTTCAAGGCGAAACTGGCCACGCTCCAGCGTGTACTCGTAAAGAGTACCGAATTCTTCTTCTTTCGGAGCTACACCGAGAAGTTCCAAAAATTCTAACGGTTCCCAATCGAGCTGTGGCATAAGCCCCCTAACGTGGGCAATAACCGGCGGCTGGAGCGCGCAGCGCGTAAGCCGTCCGGTTGATTAGTGGGTTAGCACTCATTCATGCTCTAATGTGCGAGCTAGGAGTTCCGCTGGCCAAAGACTCATATGGCCGCAGCCCCCGAAAGGCGGCTCCGGCTTGAACAAAGTACCTTCAACGACCACGATTTTTCCGTTTAGGGATTGGCATCTTTGCTGATCGAAGCCGAGTGCCCCAGTCCCGGTCGAAAGCCAAATCGAAGACATCTCGCCGTCGCGCCGTTCGGCACGCGGCAAATGTGCGATCGAAATATCTTCGAACTCGAATGTCAGCAGACCTCGAACGCTGATGTCGGAACCCGCGAGTTCGTCGATCCGATCAAGTGCTTCGTTGATTGATAGAGGCTCTGGCATCTGAGTGCTAACGTGCACGATAACCGGCGGCTGGAGCGCGCAACGCGTAAGCCGTCCGGTTGATTAATGGGTTAGGCATTGTAGAACACCAACGTGAGTACCAAAGCCGCAATCGCAGCACAAGGGATCGACGCGGCAAATATTCCCGCCGCTACGGCGGGGCCC